>MDSV01087462.1_pt1 | contig 68771 bp, 55 predicted proteins | sample 810851 | NCBI WGS metagenome assembly MDSV01 (sample SAMN05326640, study PRJNA326480) | marine metagenome | isolation source: seawater | place: Atlantic Ocean: North East | collected 2012
AGGAGTTACCAGTTCGGTAACGCCGCGTTTTACAATTTTTTTGGTGAGTTTGGGATCTTCAAGCTGATCGCAAATGGCAACACGCTGTCCGGCACGCACAAGCTTAGGCAAATAAGTGTGTAAAGAATGATGAGGAAAACCTGCCAATTCAGTTTCAGAAGTACTGCCTGCACCACGCTTGGTCAATAAAATGCCCAAAATGTGGGCGGCCTTTACTGCATCTTGTCCAAAAGTCTCATAAAAATCGCCCACGCGAAAAAGAAGCAGTGCGTCAGGATACTTCGCCTTGATTTGATTGTACTGCTTCATCAAGGGCGTTTCTTTTGTTTTTTTCTTGGTAGACAAAGCGAGATATTAGTTCTGGCTAATTTACATTTTTTAGCCAAACACAATCCTTACCTTTGACATATGAGAAAATGGACTATGGAAGAGCTCAACAGGTTGAGCCCAACAGCTTTTAAAGCAGCACCCAAAACAAATATTGTATTGGTGCTTGAAAACATTCGAAGCCGTAATAATGTTGGGGCTATTTTCCGCACTGCTGACGCGTTTCGCATCGCTGAAATGGTGCTTTGTGGTATTACGCCAATTCCTCCACACAAAGACATTCACAAAACCGCCTTAGGCGCTACTGAAAGTGTTGCCTGGCGACAGGAAAGCTCTGCTGCTGTAGTTGTAGCTAAACTGCGCGAGTCTGGTGCCGACTGCTATGCCATAGAACAAGTTAAGGGCGCAGAGTTTTTAGATCAAACAACTGCTACACCAAATCAAACGCTCGTGTTAGTTATTGGCAATGAAGTGCAAGGAGTTTCGCAAGAAGTTATTGATGCCTGCGGCGCGGCAATTGAAATTCCACAATTGGGTACCAAACACTCTCTGAATGTAGCTATCTCGGCTGGCATAGTATTATGGCATTTTTTCACTAAGCTTCGTCCAACTGCACATTGATTTTCTTCAACAATTGAATTAAATCTTCGGGATTTAGCACAAAATCCAAAGCTGAAATGTCAACAGATACCACTTGCATACGCTTTTGCAAAAATGGTAGGTGTTGATCGTATCCCTTTGCTAATTTTCCTAAATAATCAGTTCCGATATTTTGCTCATAACTCCTTCCGCGTTTTCTAATATTGGTTTTGGAACGTTCAGGGGTTTGACGAAGGAATATGCAAAGGCTTGGTTGATTGGCACTCTTAGACATCAAGCTATACAATTGTTGAAAAAGAGGATATTCATCCTCATTTAATGTCTTTTGTGCAAATACCAGCGACTTACTCATATGGTAGTCTGCCACAGTCCCAGACTGAAATAAATCCAACTGTTCAGAATTCTGATTTATTTGATTAAAACGATCAGCCAAAAAAGATAACTCCAATGGAAAGGCATAACGTTTTGGATTCCTGTAGAACTTGGGTAAAAAGGGATTTTCTGCAAATCGCTCTTCAATGGTTTTATAACCTAGGTTTTGCGCTAATATTTTTGTTAGCGTCGTTTTTCCACAGCCAATAATCCCTTCCACACAAATAAATGTGTGCGCACTTAGGTTGGCATAAATGGGGTGACGCAGTTGCTCTTCAGTAGTGCTAAGCGGAGTATTGTCTAAACATTCATCAAGCAAAGCTTTTACTGATTTTTGGTGAACGGGATGCTGTTTGTTGGGCGCTATTTCACAAAGTGGTTGCAAAACAAATCGTCTTTGTGCCATGGATGGATGCGGAATTATAAGATTTGGGATTTCCAAAACAAAATCTTCATAAAAAATAATATCCAAATCCAGGGTTCTATTTTGATACCCTTCACCTTGGGCACGAGACCTACCCTCTGAGTGCTCTATATCAAGTAACTTTTGCATAAACAACGTAGGCGCAAGTTGTGTGTCTATTGTAAAGCAGGCGTTTAAAAAAGGATTACCCTCAAAACCTACTGCAGGGGTCTCGACCACTGAGGAAATAGCAAGGACATGGCCGATGGTAGCGGTTGCATCTATTCCATGTTGCAAATGTGCAATGCGATCGCCCAAATTACTGCCTATGGATATGTAAACAATTGACATACTACAAAAATGATGAAAAGAATTGTGAAAGATGTATCTTTGAGAAAATACTATTAAAATTATGAGTTTCTTTAAAAATCTTATCAGTTCAGCTATTGGAACCTTTATCGCGCTTGGTCTGCTTTTTGTTTTTATGCTCGTCTTTTTGGCAGGATCCGTTGCCCTTATGGACGAAGAGGGAGATGCCGTCGAATTAGAAAAAAATACGGTTTTAGAGTTTGATATGGGATTACCGATTCAAGACCGAGAGCCACAAAGCTTTTCTTTTGCAAGCGCCTTGGAAATAGATCCTGAAGCCTATGGATTAAATACCATAATTCCTGCAATTGAAAACGCAGCAAAAGACGATCTTGTTTCTGGAATTAGCATTCAAAACATCTCGGCAATGGGTGGGATTTCAAACATGCACACGCTCAGAAAAGCCTTAGTGGCATTTAAAGAAAGTGGTAAATTTATTTATGCCTATGGAGATTACTACAGCCAATTAGATTATTACCTCGCATCTGTTGCAGACTCTATTTTTCTGCACCCAGAAGGCAGTGTTGACTTTCGTGGGTTAAGTGCTGAAATTCTATACTACAAATCTGCCCAAGAAAAGTCCGGAGTGAGTATGGAGGTCATTCGAAGTGGCAAATACAAAAGTGCTGTTGAACCTTTTCTCAATGACTATATGAGTAAGGAAAACCGCACCCAAATTCAGTCTTATATGGATGATATATGGGATACATTATTGGGAGATATTGCCACAAGTAGAGGTTTGTCTGAAAAAGTTCTCGATACACATGCCGACAACCTTGCAGGTGCAAATGCACAAAAAGCCATTTCCTCATCACTTATAGACGGAATTACCACAAGACGAAGTTATAAAGAAAAACTAGCATCACGTTTTGATGATGATGAACTGGAAACGACCAATTTCGTTGATTACATGAGCATTGCCGGTCGCAAAGAAGGAAAAGGTAGCAACCGCATTGCTGTGTTATACGCTCAAGGTGAGATTATTTACGGAGAGGGTGGAGCAGAAATGATTGGGCAAGAAAAAATGATTAAAGCCCTTAAGAAGATTGGTAAAAAGAAAAATATTAAAGCGGTTGTGCTGCGTATAAACTCACCTGGTGGAAGCGCTTTGGCTTCTGAGCTTATTTGGGAGGAAATAGAACACCTAAAAGAAACAAAGAAAGTGGTGGTTTCCATGGGTAATGTGGCCGCCTCAGGTGGTTATTATATCGCTGCAAATGCCCACGAAATTGTCGCAGAACCCACAACTATTACGGGATCTATTGGGGTTTTGGGGGTTTTGCCCAATATCAATCGTTTGTCAAAACGTTGGGGGATTAATGCGGAACAAGTAACAACCAACAAACAAGCACTGCAGTATTCGCCTTTTGAACCCTTGAACAACAGCACGAGAAACGAAATCAAAGCAGGTATCAACCAAGTTTACCAAACTTTTTTAAATCGTGTTGCTGACGGTCGAGGCATGACCAAAGAAGAGGTACATAAAATTGCACAAGGTCGCGTGTGGTCTGGAGTAGAAGCCAATGCAATTGGGCTGGTAGATCATCTTGGTGGTCTTGACATTGCCTTAGAGCGTGCTGCTGCACTAGCCGAAATTGAAGATTATCGTTTAACCATCTATCCTAAATTTGACGACGATTTAGAAAGTATATTAGAAGGACTTGTTGGCGGGCCTTTTGGGAAATTAAGAACCCAATTGCCTCCTGAAATTTCACTGTGGATCAAGGGGATTGAAGCCTTAGAAAACCCTGCAAATCAATTACAAACACGCCTACCCTACACACTAAATGTGAACTAGATGCATAGGCCAGCTGCACGAAAGCTTTATTTATATTTGGCCGCCTTATTCATCACCTCATTGGTAGTCTCTAATCTGATTTTTCAGAAGTTTTTTTATTGGCGTCCATTTGACTGGGAAGTCTTTGGGATGCCCATTTTTGAATTATCTGTAGGCATACTGCCCTATCCCATCACCTTTTTAATTACGGACATTATTTCCGAAATTTTTGGCAAGAAAAGTGCCAATCAAGTAGTAGTGGCTGGCATATTTGCGTCCTTTTTTTCGATTGGGATTCTATTGTTGGCTGGGGTTGTCCCCGCCATTGATAGTTCTCCTATTGATAATGCTACGTTCCATAGGGTATTTGCCTTATCGCCATTGGCCGTATTGGCTTCCATGATAGCTTACCTATCGGCGCAGTTTGTAGACATTCGCATCTATCACTATTGGAAGAACCTTACCCAAGGTAACCATTTATGGCTGCGCAATAACTTCTCCACCTTTAGTTCACAAATTATCGATTCCACCACAGTTATTTTACTTTTATGTTCGTTTCAAGTATTGCCCTGGGAACTGTTTTGGGGATTGGTGGTGTCTAGTATAATTTTTAAAATTTTAGTAGCAGCCATAGATACCCCTTTCTTGTATTTTTTCGTTTGGCTGATTCGTCGCCGTTTTGACCTTAAAGTAGGGGAAGAAATTCATCTGGACTGATATGGAAGCTGTTCGCATTAATAAATACCTAAGTGAGACTGGTTTTTGTTCCCGTCGAGCTGCTGATAAACTAATCGAGCAAGGGCGCATTACCGTAAATGGAAAGCCCGTAGAAATGGGCATGAAAGTAAGACCCCAAGACCAAGTAGCCGTTGACGGAGAAAACGTGGGTAAAAAGACTGAAAAGCCAGTCTATATTGCTTTTAATAAGCCAGTGGGCATTGTTTGTACCACAGATACCAAAGTGGAAAAAGACAACATTATTGACTATATAAATTACCCAAGCCGTATATTCCCTATAGGACGTTTGGACAAACCCTCGGAAGGACTTATTTTTTTAACCAATGACGGAGATATCGTCAATAAAATCTTACGTGCCCGCAACAACCACGAAAAGGAATATGTGGTGACAGTTGATAAACACATCACAAAAAGCTTTGTAGACAAAATGAGTAAAGGCATTCCAATACTTGATACTATCACAAGGCCTTGCGTGGTTAAGCAAACTCATGAGTGTAAATTTCGCATCATCCTCACACAAGGACTTAATAGACAAATTAGACGTATGTGTGAGTATTTGGGCTACCGTGTGGTACGCCTAAAAAGAGTACGTATCATGAACGTAACCCTTGACATTGGGAAGGGAAAGTGGCGCGACCTGACCAACAAAGAGTTGGCGGAAATAAACCGGCTGGTTGCAGCATCAAAAAAAACCTATGATGGTTAGTGCAATGAAAGGTCTACTACTTGCCCTTCATGCCCCCGTACATTCCAAACTGTATCATCTTCAAAAATCCAATACTGGCCTTTAATTCCCTTAAGTACGCCCGAGTATTCAGGAGTTTTTGTAAGATTTAAGCTTTTAACTTTTTCAGGAAAACGAGCTACGGGAAAGTCAATAAATATGGGCGAATCCAGCACCACATAAGGCTGTACTTCAGATGGTAATTTGGCAATACAGGCGGCTCGCTCGGCTACCAAATCCAAAGCCTCTCCTTTATTTTGTAGCATGATACGCCAGTTTGTTTTATCATTGAAATAGGCTTTTAATGCCACCTCTGTTATGCCTGCCAAATAGCGGTTGGGGACCTCCACAATGGGAAGGGCTTGGTGTGCCCCTTGGTCAATCCAACGCGTAGGCACTTGGGTGTCGCGTGTTACACCCACTTTAAGTCCACTCGAAACAGCAAAATAAACAATATGAGGTTGCAATTGTACCTTTTGCTCGTATGCCAAATCCCGATCCTCAATGCCCAAGTGGGCTTTGCTGAGCTCAGGTTTCATGATCCATTCTCCAGCACTTGGTGTTTCAAAAAAACAAGACTTGCAAAACCCCTGACGGAAAATTTCTTTAGGCTGTGAGCAGTTAAGGCACTGGGTGCCTGTGTGAATAATATGTACTTTTTTTTCAAGGAACCGGTTGACATGAACAAAGGAATCTTTAAAGACCAAGTAGTAGTCTACAGGGCTTTTAAATTCCGTTTGCATTTTGGTCAGTACCCCTTGAAACATAATTTGTATTTTGGTCCAGCAATATACCCAAAATGGCAATACCACTGCTCCATACCGTTGTTTCATGGCTTCTTAAAAAAAGGGTTCATGACATTGAGCTTTTTATTAAATATCCCAACGAAGTCCAGCGTGACGAACTTATGAACTTGCTGCAAACGGCAAAAAAAACAGAAGTAGGTAAGCAGTATGGCTTTGGGGATATTTACCAATATGAAGACTTTGCCAACCGAGTTCCAGTGCGCACCTATGAAGAAATAGCACCCATGATTGAACGCTCCCGAAGAGGGGAACAAAATATATTTTGGCCTACTCCTATCAAATGGTACGCCAAATCGAGCGGTACGACCAATGCCAAAAGCAAGTTTATTCCTATCTCAAATGAATCTTTAGAAGACTGTCACTTTAAGGGAGGTAAAGACATGCTGAGTCTCTATTTCAAAAACAACGAACAGTCTAGTGTATTTCAAGGTAAGGCATTGCGCTTGGGTGGTAGCAAAGAAATTTATGAAGAAAACAACTCTTATTTTGGCGATTTATCAGCTATTATGATCGATAATCTACCCCTTTGGGCGGAAATGGTAAGTGCTCCAAGTCAAAAAGTATCCCTGATGGCGGAGTGGGAAACCAAAATGAAAGCTATCGTAGATGAAACTTTAAGAGAAGATATTCGGAGTATGGCAGGCGTTCCTTCTTGGATGCTGGTACTGCTGCAAAAGGTATTGGCAGAAACTGGACGAAATAACATTTTGGATGTGTGGCCTAATATGGAAGTATATTTTCACGGGGGCGTAAACTTTATGCCCTACAAAGAGCAATATAAAGCCTTACTACCAAGCGATGCTATTAATTATGTTGAGCTATACAATGCATCAGAAGGCTTTTTTGGGGTGCAAGACCAACTGCATTCTGACGAGCTATTGCTGATGCTTGACTACGGGATTTTCTATGAATTTATAGAAATGAAAACCTATTTTACTCAAAAAGAAAAAGTAATACCATTATCTGACGTAGTGGTCGGTACTCAATATGCTGTGATTATTTCTACCAATGCAGGGCTGTGGCGCTATCATATTGGCGATACCATTCGCTTTACTTCTATTATGCCTTATCGTTTTAAAATAACAGGCAGAACCAAACACTTTATCAATGTATTTGGGGAGGAGCTGGTGATTGAAAATGCCAACAAAGCACTTGAGTTGGTATGTCAACGTCACCATGTACAATTGGTGGATTATACGGCCGCACCCATTTTTATGGAAGGCTCCGAAAAGGGCGGGCACGAGTGGCTGATAGAATTTAAGACACCACCAAAAGATATTGCTGCTTTTGCCGAAGATTTGGACAAGCAGTTGCAAGCCCTAAACTCGGACTACGAAGCCAAACGCTATAAAAACATAACGCTTATGCAACTTAAGATACATGTTGCCAAGTCCAAAACCTTTTACAAATGGCTGAAGCAAAAAGGAAAAATTGGAGGCCAACACAAGGTGCCGCGACTATCCAACACTCGTGAGTATTTGGATGAGTTGCTGGGACAATTTTAGTCAGGCGATTAAATGCTTTTTACTTAAAGACAACTGCATAACCTTGGCGAGTTTTGGTGTGTGGAAAGCCTAAGTGGCTTTATGTTAAGAAGCCGCCTTGAGTTGGTTGAGTTGAACAACGCTCAATTTATTTTCGGCATAGCGTTTAGTAATTTTCAGCTCAGTAGTATTGGTGCTGGGAAGTTCATACATGGCATCCGTAAGGATCGCCTCACACAAGGAACGTAGTCCTCTTGCCCCTAAGGCATACTGTACCGCTTGCTCCACAATAAAGTCCAGTGATGTTGGTGTAAAAGTCAACGTAACTCCATCCAAATCAAAAAGATGTTGATACTGCTTTACCAATGCATTCTTAGGGGCAGTTAGTATCTGGTACAGTGCTTTTTCATCCAATGGATGCATGTGGGTAAGCACAGGAAGACGTCCAATAATTTCAGGAATAAGCCCGAAATCCTTAAGGTCTGTGGGTGTAATATGCGCCAACAAATCATCTTCAGTTACCGATTTACGTTTGGCAGAGGTACTATAGCCCACCGCTTGCATGTTCATACGTTTGGCAATATGACGTTCAACACCATCAAATGCACCTCCTGCAATAAATAAAATATGCTCGGTATTGATTTCGACAAACTTCTGATCAGGATGCTTCCGGCCACCTTTGGGTGGTACATTAACCAAAGTCCCTTCAAGTAATTTTAAAAGTGCTTGCTGCACACCCTCTCCAGAAACGTCACGTGTAATGGAAGGGTTGTCGCTTTTGCGAGCAATCTTATCAATTTCATCGATGAAGACAATACCACGTTCCGCTTTCTGCTGATCGTAATCCGCCGCTTGCAAGAGACGTGTTAAAATACTTTCTACATCTTCACCCACATAACCTGCTTGGGTGAGTACAGTTGCGTCTACAATGGCAATAGGAACTTGCAGCATTTTTGCAATGGTCTTGGCTAAAAGCGTTTTGCCTGTTCCTGTTCGGCCAGCAATAATTATATTACTTTTTTCAATTTCAACTTCGTTATTGAGATTTTGATTGAGTCGTTTGTAATGGTTGTATACTGCAACGGAAAGTACTTTTTTGGCTTGCTCTTGACCTATGACATAATCGTCCAAAAAGGCTTTGATTTGCTTGGGTTTTTTGAGTAAAAACTCGGCCTTGTTGGGCGCGTTATCGGCATGTGTGGTTTCTTCTTGAATAATGCCAACTGCTTGGTCAACACAGCGTTCACATATGTGCGCGTTAAGTCCTGCGACCAAAAGTTTGGTCTCGGCTTTTTTACGTCCACAAAAAGAACAATTCAGTTCTTCCACAATCTAATTTTTAATTAATACTTCATCGATCATACCATATTCTTTGGCTTCTAAGGCCTTCATCCAGTAATCACGATCAGAGTCTTCATAAACCTTATCATAGGTTTGGTTACTGTGCTTGGCAATAATTTCATACAATTCTTTTTTAAGCTTCAAAATCTCACGAGCAGTAATTTCAATATCAGATGCTTGTCCTTGAGCACCACCTATTGGCTGGTGGATCATCACACGAGAATGTGGTAAGCCAGAACGTTTTCCATCTTGGCCAGCACAAAGCAATACAGCCGCCATTGAGGCTGCAATACCTGTACAAATAGTCGCCACGTCAGGGTTGATAAACTGCATGGTGTCGTAGATGCCCAATCCGGCATAAACACTGCCTCCTGGGGAGTTGATATAAATCTGGATGTCTTTAGTTTTGTCGGTGCTTTCCAAAAACAATAACTGCGCTTGAATGATGTTAGCGACACTGTCGTTGATACCTGTCCCAAGAAAGATAATTCGATCCATCATCAAGCGTGAAAACACGTCCATTTGGGCCACATTTAACTGACGTTCCTCAATGATATAAGGGGTTAGGCTACTGACCAATTCATCGTAATACATGGAGTTTATACCATGATGCTTGGTAGCGTACTTTTTAAATTCTTTTCCGTAATCCATGTCCTAAAGTTCTAAGTTAAATATAGCGATTATTTTTTGTAAGCTTGTTTGATAAAGTCGTTGTAAGATAATTTCTTGACTTTGATGTTTCCTTTTTCCAAAAACAGCTGTCGCATTTTCTCACTCATAACTTGGTCGGAGATGCGTTTTACTTCTTCTTGGTTGCCCAAAATACGTCCTGCTATTTCTGTGAGTTCTTCTTCCTGAATGTCTGTACGGCCATATTGCACCATTTGCTTTTTAATCAAGTCTTTAGCAAATGTTTCCACTTCTTCTATAGTGATTTGAAGGTTGTGGTCCAGCATGAGTTTTGATTCGATCAATTGGTAGCGTAAGCCACGTTCTGATTTGGCGTATTCTGCTTCGGCTTCCTCTTCTGTTATTGGATTTTCACCTGCTGTTTGCATCCATTTTTTTAAGAACGCTGCTGGAAGCGAAAACTTGGTGTTGTCTATCAAGTGTTCAGTCATATCATTGATAAACTTTTGATTGGCTTGTGTTTCAAAATGACCCATGGCATCTGCTTTGAGTTTTTCCTTACAGTCTGTAGCAGACTTCACAGCGTCTTTACCAAATACTTTATCAAAAAAATCTTGATCCAAATCGGCCAAAGTGCGGTTGTTACGCTCCTGAAGGGTAAGCGAAAGTGTTACTGCTTTTTTTGGAAGAGTTTCCATTACACGACGCAATACATGCTCTTCTCTAAACAAGCCTTTGGTTGAGAATTCAACCACTTCGCCAATCGTAGCCTTTTTAAAGGCGTTGAGGGCTTTCTTGCTTTTTAGCTCGCTAACCGTAAATGTGGCACTTTTCAGATCGGCACCACCCTCATAAGAAACGCCAACGGTCAATTCTGTGTCAATAGTTACGTCATTGGTAGGAACAATGGCGCCGTATTGTTTCTGAAGGCGTTCCAATTGTTCGTTCACAAACTTTTCGTCTGCTTGAATTTCATATCGTGTAACTGCTTTTCGGTTGGGAAGTTTTACCTCCACATCTGGCGTCAAGCCGAGTTCAAAATCAAAAGAAAAGGCAGGGGCATCCCAATCAATATTATCTACAGGAACGGGTAATGGGTTACCTAAAATAGAAATCTTTTCTTTACTAAGAAAGTCGTTAAGGGACGATTGTAACAACTTGTTTACTTCGTCAACCATAACAGATTTGCCGTATTTCTTTTTTATAACTCCCATGGGCACATTCCCTTTTCTAAAACCAGGTATATCAGCACGCTTGCGGTAGTCATTTAATACTTGCTCCACTTTGGGGGCAACATCTTCTTGATTAATATCAACGGTGATCACTGTATTTAGTGCATCGACATCTTTTCGCGTTACGTTCATTTTTTCATTTAATAGCTGGCAAAAGTAGGCTATTTTTAAGCAAGGTCAAAGTAATGTTAAAGGTCAAAATTAACTAAGGAAATCTTGTAAAGCAATGGTAAATCCTTTAGGGTTTTCGGCATGAAGCCAATGGCCCGCATCAGTAACCCAATGTAAAGAAGCGCTTGGGAAAAGGCCATGTATGACAGTCATATCTTTTTGTAATACATAATCAGACTGTTTTCCTGCTAAAAACAGCGTCTTTCCAGTGTAAGGCAATCCAGCTGGTGCAGCTCCAATTTCTTTGAGCTTGTGTTGCAGCACTTCAATATTACAACGAAGGCTGAGGGTTTTTTGTTCTGTCCAAGCTAGATTTTTAAGTAAAAATTGGCGAACACCCATTTCTGGAACAAAAGGCATAAGCAACGTGTCCGCTTCGGTTCTTGAACGAATGGTCATATTATGAAGATGCAAAAGCCCCTTTATAATATTTGAAAATTTGGTGTCAACGTCATATTTTTTGGGTACAATATCAGCGACAATAAGTTTGGAAACTCGAGAGGGGTATTGAAGTGCCAAACTCATGGCTGTTTTACCTCCCATGGAGTGACCAAGTACAATAGCTTGTGGAATATTCCGCTCATCCATATAGGCAATAATATCCGCAGCCATTAAATCGTAATTGAACTCTTGGCTGTGAAAGCTTTTTCCGTGGTTGCGCTGGTCAATTGCGTGTACTTCATATTGAGTCGACCAAAATTTGGCATGGGTACGCCAATTGTCTGACATCCCCAAAAAACCATGTAATATGATTAGATTTTCGCCCTGCCCAACGATGGTGCTGTGAACTAGTGCGTCGATAGCTTGGCTTTGTATTGGTTAATGACGTTCTCTAGACCAAAGTACAAGGACTCGCAAATTAGGGCATGTCCAATGGATACCTCTAATAATGCGGGTAATTGTTGGGCGAAAAATGCGATATTGTGTAAGCTCAAGTCGTGGCCGGCATTAAGACCTAGTCCAACTTCTTTTGCTCTTGTAGCAGCATCTACAAATGGTGCTATGGCTTTTACAGGGTCTAGTGGATATACTTCAGCATATGCTTGGGTATAGAGCTCAATACGGTCTGTGCCTGTTTTGACAACAGCTTCCACTTGTGCCGCATCGGGATCTAAAAATATGGAGGTGCGAATGCCATGTTGCTTAAATTCTTGAATAACCTCTTGTAGGAATGCACGATTTGCTACCGTATCCCAACCTGCATTGGAAGTAATGGCATCTGGAGCATCTGGCACCAAAGTCACTTGATCGGGTTTAATGGCGCATACCATATCTATAAATTTTGGAATGGGGTTTCCTTCAATATTAAATTCGGTGGTGATAACAGTAGGCAATTCTCGGGCATCTTGATAGGTAATATGTCGCTCGTCGGGCCTGGGGTGAACAGTGATTCCTTGTGCGCCAAATGTTTGAGCGTCTTTAGCTATCTGTAAAATATTTGGTTCATCGCCTCCTCTTGCGTTGCGCAGGGTGGCTATTTTATTGATGTTCACACTAAGCTTTGTCATGCCGTTTTTAAGCAAAAATAACACAATAATGTACCTTTAAGCATTTTGGTCTAACTTTGCAGCATGAAAGTAGCATTGTACAGTTTAGTTCATGATGAGGCATCTATTAAAATCGTTACTGAAATAGTTGCCTTTTTTGCAATTAAGGGTGCTGGTATACAAGTTGAAAAAGAATTATTACGAAATATTTCCAATACTGCTGTAACATCATTTAGTTCCCATGAGGATTTAGATCCGAAAACGACTATTTTTTTTGCTGTTGGAGGTGATGGCACTGTATTGCGTGCGTTGCATTACATCCGTGAATCTAAAATACCATTGATTGGCGTCAATACAGGCCGACTGGGGTTTTTAGCCCCGATTCAACCGGATGAAATGGAAGCTATGCTTGATGATATCGTAACCAACAACTATCTAACTGAAGAGCGAACAATACTTGAGATAAATACAACGCCTGCTGTTGCGGAACTGAGTGAATTTCCATTAGCGCTTAACGAAATTTCTTTCAGTAGAGAAAATACGACGTCTATGGTTACTATAAATACCCAAGTCAATGATGCTTTTGTAAATGTATACTGGGCAGATGGTTTGGTGGTGGCAACACCCACAGGTTCAACTGGATATTCTTTGAGTAGCGGCGGACCTATTATAGCCCCCGAAGCAAAAAGCTTGGTCTTAACGCCTATTGCGCCACATAACCTAAACGTAAGGCCACTAGTTGTTGCCGATGATGTTGAAATTAAAATTCACGTTGAAGGTAGAGGAGACTCTCACCTAATTTCACTTGATACCCGACTCTTTTCTGTACCAATGAACACCACCGTTATTATTAAAAAAGCGAAAAATCCGATTGTATTTATTAAATCTAATACAAATGGCTTTTTTGACACCTTACGCAACAAGTTGCTTTGGGGGCAAGATAGACGCAACTAACAATATATTTGGTCCTTTTCAGTTTTTAGTTAGTAAGATGAGTATTAATCGTATTTGGTTTTGGATTGCTATTGCAAGCCTTGTGAGTGGCTTTAGTACTGCACAGCGACACGAAATTGGTGTCACTTTTGGTGGTGTGAATTACATTGGTGAGATAGGAAGTACCCAATATATAAAACCACGACATCTTGAAATAGGACTTATATATAAGCGTAATTTTAATGAGCGTATTGGTCTCCGTATCATTTATACTAGAGGAAAGTTAAGTGGAAATGATTCAGATGCTTCAGAACTTGATCGCTTAAGGCGGTGGCCCGGTCCTCTTTCCTTTGCCAACAACTATTCCACTCTAGGTGCTGCGATTGAAATTAATTATGTAAATCTTCCCGTCGGAGACTTTGGATTTGCATGGACTCCATACATTCACACAGGAATCAACCGCATGATTATTGAAAATATTTATTTTGATCCTCCTCCAAATATATCGCTTACTTCAGGAAAATTAATTACCATTGGTATCCCTTTTGGAGTGGGTCTGAAGTTTAACTTTGGGCAATCATGGATTTTGGCTTTGGAGGTACGCCCACAATTCACCCTTAGCGATAATTTAGATGGGAGTTCACCTGACCTTAAAAAAAACCCTTACGCAGAACCATTCTCAACAAGTTTAAGTACTGATTGGCTCGTATTTACAGGGATTTCAATAACTTACAGCTTTGGTAGGCTGCCCTGCTGTAGAGATTAAGATAATGAGTTTACAAGAATTTAATAACGATCAATTACCACAGCACATTGCTATTATTATGGATGGTAATGGTCGTTGGGCACAACAGCAAGGTAAAAATCGATTGCGTGGTCACGAGGCAGGTGCAAAAGCAGTACGAAATACAGTCGAAGCAGCTGCAAGATTAGGTGTTAGGCATCTTACGCTTTATGCATTTTCAACTGAAAACTGGAACCGACCAAAAACAGAAGTTTCTACGCTTATGTCACTTTTGGTACGAAATCTTCGTCGAGAATTAAGGCGTATGACAAAAAATAATATTCGCCTCTCGGCGATTGGCTCTTTGCACAAGCTCCCCAAAAAAGTGTATGAGGAATTAGAAGAAGTTATTGAAAAGACAAAAAGCAATACTGGTACGAATTTAACATTAGCGCTTAGTTATGGCGCACGCGAGGAAATCAAGCAAGCAGTTATTGATATTGGCAAAAAAGTTAAAAATAACATAATTAACGTTGAAAGTATTGATCAAACCATAATAAATGAGCATCTTTACACGCAACATTTGCCTGATGTGGATTTACTCATCCGCACCAGTGGTGAAGTTCGTATAAGTAATTTTCTTTTATGGCAAATCGCTTACGCAGAACTATATTTCACTGACGTAATGTGGCCAGAGTTCGATGAGCATGAGCTCCACAAGGCAATTAAAAGTTATATAAAAAGAGAACGTAGATTTGGAAAAACAAGCGAGCAACTTACTTAACTGTTTACTTCTCCCCCTTATATTGTGCGTGTTACTGTTTTGTCTCAATCAAGCAAATGCGCAACAAAATAGCTATGATAAAGGCAAGTTTTATGAACTTGGAGAAATTAACGTTACTGGCGTAAAAAGTTTTAGTCCACAAACAGTTGTGGCATATACCGGACTTAAAAAAGGTCAGCGTATTCAAATCCCGGGTGAAGAAATTAGTACTACCATAAATAAGTTATGGAAGCTTGAGCTTTTCAGTGATATTGAATTTTTTATCACCAATATTAATGGTGATGTTGCAGATTTGGAACTATACATTCAAGAACTGCCTACTTTATCTGACTACACCATTAAGGGTCTAAAAAAAGGTAAAATCGAAACTATTGTTAAAGATACTGACATTAAAAAAGGTAAAAAACTCAGTAAAAACTTTCTTTCCACTACCAAAAACTACATTATAAATAAATATAAAAAAGAAGGTTTTCTAAACACAAAAGTAACCATTGACACTAAGGCCGATACGACAGATGTGAACAGTCAAAAAATGTTAGTTTACATTGATAGAAATGAACGAGTAAAAGTACGCTCCATTTCTTTTGAGGGTAATAAAGTTTACAGATCCAGAAAACTGCGTAAACAAATTAAAAATACAAGGGTAGAGTTTCCAGGTCGATTTTGGAAGCGTTCTAAGTATATTGAGGCTGATTTTGAAGAAGATATTAAAAAACTGTTGGACTTCTACAAAGAAAAAGGTTACAGGGATTCCCGTATAATTTCTGACAGCATTATTATTGACAACAACAAAATTGATGTTGTTATCAAAGTTCAGGAAGGCAACAAGTATTATTTTGGTGATGTTAATTTTATTGGTAATTCCGTTTACAGCGATGCACAACTTAGAAGAGTACTGGGTATTAAATCTGGTGACACATACAACGGAGTGTTATTGCGTAAGCGCATTGCAGACCAAACCAAACCTGATGGTGATGACCTCACAAACTTATATCAAAACAACGGTTACTTATTCTCAAGTATAAATCCTGTTGAAGTAAGTGCTACAAATGATACCATAAACTTTGAAATTCGTATTAATGAAGGCAAACCTGCTTACTTTAACCGAATTAGTGTTCGAGGCAATGACCGCACTAATGACCACGTAATTTACAGAGAAATTCGCACTCGTCCAGGGGAACTCTACAGTAAAGATAAAGTGGTCCGTTCAGTACGTGAGTTAGGACAACTAGGCTTTTTTGATCCTGAGCAAATATCCCCTGACTTTAAGGATGTAGACCCAAATGCAGGGACAGTAGACATTGAATATGGCTTGGTCGAAAAAGGCGCCAGCCAAATTGAACTTCAAGGTGGCTATGGCGGCGGTGGGTTAATTGGAACTCTAGGACTTTCATTCAACAACTTCTCAATGCGTAACATTTTTAACAATAAAGAATATAAGCCAGTGCCTATGGGTGATGGCCAACAATTAGCGCTTCGTCTTCAAGCAAGTCGTTTTTTTGAAACCTATAGTTTTTCATTTTCAGAACCTTGGCTAGGCGGGGAGCAACCAGTGCGTTTTTCGACTTCTATTTCGCAAACAACCCAGTACCGCTATAATTTTATGACAGGTTTGGCGGATAAATCTCAATATTTTAAAATTCGTGGCATCAACTTTGGGTTGGCCAAACGTCTTCAGGTTCCTGATGATTACTTTACACTTTCGCAAACAATAGGTTACCAATACTTTGACTTAAACAACTATTATACAGGGTTGTTTACTTTTGGAGATGGGGTTTCAAACAACCTATTTTATGCCATAGCCTTATCAAGAAATAACACCTTTACAAATCCTATATTTCCTGTTGGTGGTTCTTCATTTACGATTGGTGCTAAACTAACCTTTCCATACTCATTGGTGAATAATATAGATTATGGTAATTTGAAGAATCTAGCAGCATATCAAAATGCAAATGGTAATCCTGACCAAGCTAAAATTGACCAAGAACGATTTAAATGGTTAGAGTACTACAAGTTAAATTTTGAAGGTACATGGTATACCCGTATTATTGATAAATTAATTTTACGAACCCACGCCGAATTTGGATTTTTAGGCGCATACAACCCTGACAGAGGTAATATCCCCTTCGAAAGATACTTCCTAGGAGGTGACGGACTTCAACAATATGCCATGGACGGAAGAGAAACCATTGCGCTCAGAGGTTATGAAAATCAATCGCTATCCAGCAGAGATGGCTCAACTGTTTACAATAAATTCTCACTTGAATTACGTTACCCCATTTCATTAAAACCAAGTGCATCTATATATGCTCTGAGTTTTTTGGAAGCGGGTAATGGCTATAACAATTTTCGTGAGTTTAACCCGTTTAATAGTAAGCGCTCAGCTGGCTTTGGTGTTAGAATTTTTATGCCCGCATTTGGATTGTTAGGTATAGATTTTGGATATGGATTTGACAGTGAAGTACCAAATGACTTAAACCCCAACGGATGGGAAACACACTTTATTATAGGTCAACAATTCTAGTAAACAAGCAAATGCGTTTTTTTTGGGCCTTAGTGTTAACCTTTTTTTTAACAGACTTTATATATGCGCAACGTAATGTAAGGATAGGGTTTTTGAATATTGACAAAGTTTTAACATCACATCAGGGCTTCTCTGAATCTAGTCAAGACTTGGAAATCAAAATTATGTCATGGCGTAATGAAATTGAGAAAAGACAAAAAGAATTAAATGAACAAAGTAAAGCCCTTGAAATCGAAAGGCCTTTACTCACAGAAGAAATTGCTGAAGAACGTAAAGATGACATCGCTTTTGAGCAGGATAAACTAAATCAATACATTGAACAGCGTTTTGGAGTTGAGGGAGACTGGATTAAACAAAAGTTATTATTAGCGCAACCTGCCCAGGATGAAATTTTGACAGCCATAAGAGAAATTGCAAGTGACCGAAAACTAAATTATGTTTTTGATAGTACTGCTGAAATTCTGGTATTACATTCTGAAAAAAAGTACGATATTAGCGACCTTGTTATTCGGTATTTAGAAATTGAAGACAAAAAAAAAGCACAAGCCTTTTTGGCAGAAACAAAAAAAGAAGAACGTAAAGAAAACTCAAATCCATCCTTAAACGAGAGAAGAAAAAAAATAGACCAGCAAAAATCTGAACGCCTAAAGCTTTTTGAAGAAAGAAAAGCCGAGCGACAAAGAAAAAAAGATGAAAAAAAATCGGGAAATAAATTCAAAAGTAATTTTGAAACTAGTCTAACCCAAGATGAAAAACAAGCATCAAAAAAAGTTAAATTTGAGCTCAGAAAGCAAGAACGTGAAGCTGAAGTCGCTCGAAAGAAAAAAGAAAGGGAAGAGACGATAGCCAAACGTAAAGAGGAAAGGCTTAAAGAACTTGAAAGAAGAAAAAAAGAATTTGAAGAAAAACGCAAAAAAGTAAAACAAAAAAGTAAAACTTAATTAACTTAATACAATGAAATATTTATCTACTCTATTACTAACTGTAATTTTAATGCTTAATAGTGCAACATACGCACAAAGTAAAGTTGCGCACTTAGACTTCCAAAAGCTCATAAGCGAAATGCCAAGTGTAATTGCTGCACAAGAAGAAGTACAAAAACTAGAAAAAGATTATCAAACTGAAATCGAAGCTTCTATAAAGGAGTATCAAACCAAATTACAGACTTATTCTGCTGAGGCTGAAAATCAAACAGACGTAACCAATCAAGCGCGTCAACAAGAGCTTGCTGGAATGGAGCAAAACATCCAACAATTCCGTCAAACAGCTTCACAAGACATCCAAAAAAAGCAAGCAGACCTATTACGTCCTATCATTGAAAATGTGCGCGCTAAAGTCCAAGAAGTTGCTAAAGGACAAGGATTTGACTATGTAGTAGATGCAAGTCTTGGTGGTGCTTTACTTATGGCTGAAGGAAAAGATCTTGCACCAGACGTTAAAAAAGCATTGGGTATCTAATCAAAACCCATTGTAATATATTATTTTAAAAAAACTGCCTTCTTTCGGGGCAGTTTTTTTATTTTTAAGCATGCATTCTAAACCCATTGGCGTTTTTGATTCTGGAATAGGCGGATTATCTGTACTCAATGCACTTAAAGAAATGCTCCCTAATGAGGATATACTTTACGTAGCCGACCAAGCTTACACACCTTATGGAAAAAAAACAAAACAAGCTATTACGACACGTGCAATAGCCATTACCAATTGGTTGGTCTCACAAGATTGTAAACTAGTTGTGATAGCCTGCAATACGGCAACAACGAATGCCATTACACAACTAAGGGCATATTTTTCGGTTCCCTTCGTAGGTATTGAGCCTGCCATAAAACCAGCAGCACTTGGTAGTCAGACTGGTGTGATAGGTGTGTTGGCAACTGCCGGTACACTCACAAGTACCCTCTTCCAAACAACATCTCAAGATTACACACAAGGGTTAGAAGTAATCAGTCAAGTTGGGCTCGGATTGGTGGGGTTGGTGGAACAAGGTAAAGCAAACAGTAAAGCAACAGAAAAACAACTACGTGATATTTTATCACCCATGTTAGAAAAGCCCATTGACCACTTGGTCCTAGGGTGTACCCACTACTCCTTTTTAACTCAGACTCTAAAAAAAATACTGCCAAAAAATATAACAATTCTTGATTGTAGTTCCCCAGTTGCCAAGCAAACCGACAGACTACTAGAATTAAACAACCTCAACAATACAAATGGTGGTAATATAAGCTATTATAGCACAGCTATTCCAAATATTGAGGTTTGGAAATCTTTTGGTGTTAATCAAATTAGTAAGTTAGAAATTTAATTTTTATTCCAGCTTGCATATAAGTTATAATTTTTAGCGATGCGTGCTATTTCTGCCGATATGAGTTCAAGTGAGGTTTCCTTAATCTTTTATTATGCATACTTCAAAATACAAAAAGTACAGTGAAAGTTCTTCTAGGAATAGTTCAAATACGTATTTTTGCATGAAAAGTCTATGAACCATTTTCGCATATTACCGTCTGAAAATCAGGATTTACTTGTTTTGAGTACTGAAACCCCACTAGTTGAACGTGCTTACGCTTTTAAGAATGTTTCAGAGGCCAAGGAAGTTCCGCTTGCACAGCAATTATTTTACTTGCCTTTTGTGAAGGCTGTAACACTCAACGGAACCCAATTGACTTTGGAACGCTTCCCCATTGTGGAATGGAGCGACGTTCAAAACGAAGTAATCGAACAATTAGAAAAGTATCTCGCTGAAGGAGGCGAAGTCACCAAAACAAAAAAAGTAGCTCCAGCTAGTGTTTATGCTGAAAGTACGCCAAACCCTGCTGTAATGAAATTTGTAGCAAATAAAAAACTGGTGCCTGCAAGTGTGGAATTTAAATCCATTGACACTACCCAAAATGCACCCCTAGCCCAAGCCTTATTCCACTTTCCTTTTGTCAAAGAGGTATACATGGATGAAAACTTTATTTCTATAACCAAATACGAAATTTCAATATGGCAAGAAGTGGTGCAACAAATGCGTACTTTTATAAGAGAGTACATTGCAGAAAACAAGCCCATATTATCTCACAATTTTATTCCAAATTCAGAAACGGAAGCAAATGTTGAGTTAAACTACACTCCAACGGAAAAGGAAATCGTTCGCATTTTAGATGAATACATCAAGCCTGCTGTAGCATCAGACGGAGGAAATATTGTATTTCAATCTTTTGATGTAAATACTAAGGCGGTTCACGTAGTCTTGCAAGGTGCTTGTAGTGGATGTCCCTCCTCTACCTTTACACTAAAGAATGGCATCGAAACCATGATGTGCGAAATGCTACCCGGAAAGGTTGAGAAAGTGGTGGCTATCAACGGTTAAAATTCCAATGCTTTTTTGGCATCACCATCCATAAGTAAGGCAACCGGGTCTTCTAGTGCATCTTTAACTGCTGCCAAAAAGCCCACACTCTCACTGCCATCAATGATGCGATGATCATAAGAAAGCGCCACATACATCATAGGGTGGATTTCAACCTTACCATTAACAGCAATTGGACGTTGCAAAATATTATGCATGCCTAAAATAGCGGACTGTGGTGGATTGATGATAGGGGTAGATAGCATAGAGCCAAACACACCTCCGTTGGAAATGGTAAAGGTTCCACCTGTCATTTCATCAACGGTGATTTGTCCATCGCGTGCACGTGTGGCCAGACGCTTAATTTCAGTTTCTACATCTCTAAAGCTCATAGCCTCTGCATTGCGAACTACAGGTACCATAAGTCCTTTAGGTCCAGAAACAGCGATACTAATATCGTAGTAATCATGTAAGATTTGTAAGTTACCATCAATCATAGAATTTACGTCTGGGAATTCTTTTAGGGCACGAACTACGGCTTTTGTGAAAAAACTCATAAACCCAAGTCCAACGTCGTGCTTTGCTTTAAAGGCTTCTTTGTGCGCATTACGCAACGCAAAGATTGGTGACATATTAACCTCATTAAATGTAGTGAGCATGGCCGTTTCATTTTTAGCGGCTACTAAGCGCTCTGCTACTTTTCTACGTAGCATAGACATTTTTTTAGTCGAAGTGGGTCTGTCACCTGAAGGGGTCCCCATTGAAGGAACAGCATTGATAGCGTCTTCTTTTGTAATACGCCCATCACGACCAGTACCTGTAATGTCTGCGGTATCTATGCCTTTTTCAGCAAGAATTTTTCGTGCTGCTGGTGAAGCTATTCCAGTAGCATAGCTTGTTTGAGAAGGGGCAGCTGTTGCAATATTTTGTGTTATAGGCGCCTTGGCTGGGGCCGATTTTAAATCCTGCGATACTACCTTTTCAGCAGAAGTGTCAATATGGCACACTACGGCACCTACGGCAATGGCGTCGCCTTCTTCTGCCTTAAGTGTGATGATCCCACTCTCTTCAGCAGGGAGCTCAAGGGTAGCCTTATCCGAATCAACTTCAGCAATGGTTTGATCTTTTTCAACATAATCACCATCACTAACTAACCATTCAGCTATTTCTACTTCGGATATGGATTCACCCGGAGAGGGCACTTTCATTTCTAAAATCATAAACTCTAATTATTATAAAGAATATTCATTTTAATATTTAATTTAAATATTTTATAAAATTAATACTATAAACCCTTTCGTTACCAATTTTTTCAGTTTATTTAATAACATGAAGTGCACATTAAATAAAAAGTTTAGCAAATAATGATGATTTCTATAAAAAAACGAAGATTAAATTCAATGTTGGACTGTATATTTTTATGCATAACATATGTTAAATCATTGTTTCTTTTTCTTGGTTTTATAATTGTATCGCAAACTATTACAGCACAAGAAGAAAATAATAGAAGATTGAGGTCACAGCTTTCGCCTTTTCTATCAAAGTCATATTTCAGCTTTAATTTTGGTGGAATTTATTACCCCTATTCAAACGAAAATTTAAAAGAAGGCTATACTTCATCTGGAACAAAAATGAATGCTTTTTCAGGCCGTTTACTTTTAGGGTATAAGCTTAGCAACAATACGGCTTTACAGTTTGGTGTGATCAGACCAGCCTCATGGTTCTCGTTTAAAGATATTGAGTACAAAGGGCAAGAAAGCTCTGTTTGGGTAAATGCATGGACAATTTCATTAAAACAAAATATTAATGTTTTTAAAAAAACAGATTTTTTTATTGAACTTGGTGTAGCAAATACTTCAAGGGTTGGTATTTATAATAATGATACGCCTATATATGAGAGCGTGCGATATATTTCAAGCGTTTTAGGAACAGGCATCCAATACAGACTCAATGAAAAATGGGACTTAATGTTAATGACAACTTATCTTCCTAAATCAATATCAAATAATCAACCCTATACCTTACAGTCTACGTTTGGAGCTAAATATAATTTAAAACAGGTTCCAAAAAATTTAGCTGAAAAATACCTTTCGGATAAATCATATTTTTTTCCAAAACAGTTTGTTAATGTTGGATATGGATCTGGAAATTTAGGTTTTTTTACAAACCGTTTTTTTTCTGCAAAAGCAAAGGCTGGCAATTATGAGAGTCTTGGAATCCCTATTTTCTGGCACGGAGACTTAGAAGCTAAGTCTGTTTTTTCGTTAACATATCAACGAACTGCTTTTAGAACCAAGCGATATTTCTCTTTAGATTGGGGCGCAAGTTTTACTTTTTTTAATACACCTAAAAAATCATCTTTATATGCCCTCTCCATTTTTCCTGTATTGCGATTTTATTTATTTAGAACCAAAGGAGTGGATTTCTACACCAACTATTCTGTGATTGGGCCAACATATATTTCAAAATCTACCATTGATGGAATCAAAACTGGAACTGAGTTTACATATCAAGATTTTATGGGTGTAGGGGTCTTTTTCGGGTCATCTAAGCAATATAACCTGGATGTAAAAATAATGCATTACTCAAACGGAAATATATTTACGCAAAATGCTGGAGTAGCTATTCCACTTGTATTTAGCTTTGGGTATACGCTCCCATAAAACAATTGAGAGTGGATGCGAATGTACTAGCGCATATTGTCTTTGGTTTTATCAAATACAAACTCAATAATTTCTTTATGGCGCCGCTTAGATCGCGTTGAACTTCCTGCTGCAGGAGCACCGTAAAAACGGCGAGATGCAACACGAAAATCATGTGCTTGAGGAAGATGTAATAATAAATGTCCATATGCACCCATATTTCGCGGCTCCTCCTGTGCCCATACCACCTCTGCTTTGGTATACTTTTTCATAACTGCTGTTATCTCATCTTTTGGTAAGGGGAATAATTGTTCAAGCCGAACCAATGCCACATCTTTACGCTGTTTGATTTCGCGGGCATCTAATAAATCGTAATAAAACTTCCCCGTACACAACACAAGTGTCTTTACCTCCTTAGATTTAACTGTATAATCATCAATTAAAGGCATAAAATGGCCTTTTGCCAACGCTTCTTTCGAAGAAACGGCCATTGGATGTCGCAATAAACTTTTGGGTGTAAACACCACCAATGGTTTTCGATATGTTGATTTAAGCTGTCGTCTTAACATGTGGAATAAATTGGCCGGTGTAGTTACGTCAGCCACGAACATATTGTCTTTGGCACAAAGCTGTAAATAGCGTTCCATTCGTGCAGAAGAATGCTCAGCACCCTGTCCTTCATAACCATGGGGGAGGAATAAAACCAAGCCATTCTGCATTTTCCATTTGTCTTCAGCAGACGAAAGGTATTGATCAATCATAATTTGTGCGCCGTTACTAAAATCACCAAACTGCGCTTCCCAAATGGTCAAGGCATTTGGACTAGCCATGGCAAAGCCATAATCGTAGCCCATAACCCCGTATTCGGAAAGGGAAGAGTTGAAAATATTAAAGCTCCCTTGGGATTTATTTAGGCTGTTTAAAAGCACCACTTCTTCTTCAGAATCTTCAACCTTCATCACTGCGTGTCGATGTGAGAACGTACCGCGTTCAACATCTTGCCCAGAAATACGCACATCATGACCTTCTGAAAGTAACGCTCCATAAGCCAACAACTCGCCCATAGCCCAATCCAATTGATTGCGCTCAAAATACATGGCCTTGCGGTCTTTTACCAAGCGTTCTGTTTTGCGCAAGAACTTTTTATTTAAAGGTAGTTCAGTAAGACTTCTTGCAATGGCATCCAATTTTTTTACCTCAATGGTGGTGTCAACAGCCTGCAGCATGTCTTTTTGCTTGGCACGTTGATATCCGGTCCATTCGTCTTTCATAAACGGTGTGATAATTGTATTGGAAGCCTGTCGAGCATCTTCGAGCTTTTTTTCAAGTGTTTTCTTATAATCGGCTTCCATCTGATCCAAATCAGCTTGCTTAATAACACCTTTAGACATCAGTTTGGCAGCGTAGATATCTAGTGGGTTTTTATGCTTACCTATGGCTTTGTAGAGCTTGGGTTGCGTAAATCGTGGTTCGTCCCCTTCGTTATGGCCATATTTTCTGTATCCAAGCAAGTCAATAAATACATCACGAGAAAAACGGTTTCGATATGCTAAAGCAAAATGCATAGCATGAACTACAGCCTCTACGTCATCGGCATTTATATGCAACACAGGTGAAAGGGTAACTTTGGCTACATCTGTACAATAGGTACTCGAACGCCCATCTAAGTAATTGGTGGTAAAGCCTATTTGATTATTGACAACAATATGTATTGTACCACCTGTTCTGTATCCATCGAGTTGTGCCATTTGCACCACTTCATATACCACCCCCTGACCTGCAATAGCCGCATCACCATGAATGAGAATGGGCATTACTTTTCGGGTATTGCCATTGTAATTATTATCTTGTTTTGCACGTGTGATGCCTTCCACTACAGCATTAACTGCTTCTAAATGAGAAGGGTTGGGAGCAATATTCATGTTTACTTGATAGCCTGCATCTGTGGGACGTTTTGAGGTCCATCCCAAGTGATACTTGACATCTCCGTCAAATACCTCCTCTTTATAGTCTTTACCATCAAACTCACTAAAAATGTCTTGAGCGGGCTTACCAAAAATATTGGTCAGCGTATTGAGACGGCCTCTGTGTGCCATACCAACCACAAACTCCTCCACCCCATCTTTTGCAGCGCCCTCAATCAAAGCATCTAAGGCTGGAATCAAAGACTCTCCTCCCTCTAAGGAAAAGCGTTTTTGTCCAACATATTTGGTGTGTAGGAAGCCCTCAAAGGCAACGGCTTCATTTAATTTTTTAAGAATGTGTTTTTTCTGATTGTTATCAAACGATGGATGATTACCGTTCTTATTAATCCATTTTTGAATCCAATTTACGCGCTGCGGATGACGGATAAACATATACTCCAAACCTATGGATTCGCAGTAAATACGCTCCAAGTGTACAATAATATCAGCCAGTTTTGCTGGGCCAACACCTATAATTTCACCAGCAGAAAATACCGTGTCGAGGTCTTCATGTATCAATCCAAAATTTTCAATAGCAAGGGTAGGTTTGTATTTTCTACGCTCTCTCACTGGATTCGTACGTGTAAAAAGGTGTCCACTTCCTCGGTAACCGTCAATAAGTTTTACGACACGAAATTCTTTGAGAACAGCTTCGGGGACTTTGTCGCCGGCATATTCGGCGCTGTTTTCTACACCAAAGTCAAATCCTTGGAAAAAGGCACGCCAGCTGGGCTCTACGCTATCAGGGTTTATAAGGTATTGGTCGTAAAGCTGCGCAAAATGAGCGGCATGGGCTGCATTGAGAAACGAATACTTATCCATTTAGGAATAATTATACCAAACAAATGTACTGCATTTGCGTTTATTAACGCACTATTTCGTTGAAAAAAAACAGTTCATTATATAGTAAAAAAATGTAGCTTTGAGTGTGTTTGCTTTAGTCGATTGTAACAACTTCTACGCTTCTTGTGAGCGGATTTTTCAACCCACATTAAACGACAAGCCTATAGCTATTTTGTCCAACAATGACGGTTGTGTGATTGCGCGTAGTAACGAGGCCAAAGCCCTTGGACTACCCATGGGGGCGCCTGCACATAAGTTTTCGTCTTTTTTTAGGCAGTACAAGGTTCAAGTTTTTTCGTCTAATTATCCACTTTATGGTGATATGAGTCAGCGTGTGATGGATGTCTTACGTCAATTTACCCCTGAAGTAGAAGTATACAGCATTGACGAGGCATTTTTACATTTTGAAGGCTTCGAACATTATGACATGGAAGCTTATGCACAACAAATACGCAAGCGTGTACGCAAATGGACCGGAATGCCTGTTAGCATTGGACTTGGCCCAAGTAAGGGTCTTGCTAAAGTAGCTAGCCGTGTGGCAAAAAAATTCGCTAATAAAACTAAAGGTGTCTATATAATTGACTCGGAAGAAAAGCGTATTAAGGCCCTCAAGTGGCTACCCATTGCAGATGTTTGGGGCATTGGTCGTCAGCATGCACGCCGATTGGCACTTAACGAAGTGAAAACCGCCTATGACTTTACCCAGCTCAGTGACAATTGGGTACGCAAACAGATGAGCGTCGTGGGGTTGCGCCTAAAAAAAGACTTAGAAGGAAGCGCGACCATTCCCATGGAAATGATAGCCTCTCCCAAAAAAGCCATTGCCACTACCCGCAGTTTCGAGTCACTGATTACCTCCTGTGAAGAAGTACGCGAACGCATATCGACCTATGCAACGCTTTGTGCCGAAAAACTACGCAAACAGGGCAGCTGCTGCCATGCTGTATATGTGTTTGTTCGCAGCAATCCGTTTATGCCTGACTTGCCACAATACCGCAACGGAATGTTGGTTACCATACCCTTTGCCTCCCAGTCAAGTTTGACTATTAGTAAGCATGCACTAATGGGTTTAGAGCATATTTTCAAAAAGGGTATTCAATACAAAAAAGCAGGGGTTATGGTCACAGGAATTGTTCCCAAAAACACAAAACAACTCACACTATTTGATGGCGAAGACAGCCGCCATGACGCATTGATGAAACGCATTGATCTACTACACCGCAAGTATGGCCCGCATAAAATCAAGCTCGCCAACCAAGACCTGAGCAGAACTTTTAAAATGAAACAAGCCCACTTATCGCCCTGCTACACCACAGATATTCAAGATATTATTAAGGTAAAATGAAAAAAACACCAATCCTATATTTTTATAGCCCCGACACCAACAACGAAGCCAATGTTTGGCTGGCAGGCACAGGCATTTCTGCAGGTTTTCCCTCCCCTGCAGACGACTTTAAAGAAGTCCGCATAAGCCTTGACAAAGCTGTGGTTAAAAACAAAGCTGCTACGTTCTATGCACGAGTGGCAGGGCAATCTATGGTAGGCGCTGGACTGGACGATGGCGATTTACTAGTTATTGACCGGAGCTTGGAGCCAGAAAACGGTAAAATTGCAGTGTGCTTTGTGGATGGGGAGTTTACCGTGAAGCGACTCAAGGTAGCTGAAAACTGTGTATGGCTGATCCCCGAAAACGAACAATACAAGCCTTTAAAAGTAACCCAAGATGATGAGCTTATTATTTGGGGGATAGTTACCCATGTGCTAAAAGCGGTGTAAAAACATTCAATTGTCAAGAGAGTTTTAAAACTAGACGGAAGGAACAAGATACCGCTGGGCTTATATGGAATTAATATTCTAAGTATAGCCTAAATGGGTTGAAATAAAAACAACTAAAAATGAACTAGTTTTTCGGATAATTTGTACCTCGGGTGGGAATCGAACCCACACTCCTTGCAGAACCGGATTTTGAATCCGGCGCGTCTACCAATTCCGCCACCGAGGCTAAAGGAAGGCAAATGTAGCCAATATTTTTAATGCTTGACAAGAAAAAACAGTCAAGCATTTATGAGGGCTCAAATAAATTCCTACATTTGCAGCCCGCACGAAAAACTATGGGAAAAATAACAATCGAATCAAAGATATTTGCGTGCACGCAAACTCAAGCTCTAGGTAAGGAAATTGCCAAACAATATGGTATATCTATGGGCAACGTATTATTTACCCGATACAGCGATGGTGAATACCAACCTTCGTTTGAAGAATCGATTCGTGGATCACGTATCTTCATAATTGGTTCCACCAACCCAACTTCTGATAATTTGATGGAAATGTTACTTATGTTAGATGCTGCAAAACGTGCTTCAGCCCGGCATATCACTGCCGTGATGCCTTATTTTGGTTGGGCTAGACAAGACCGAAAAGACAAACCAAGAGTTCCGATAGGCGCTAAATTAGCAGCCAAATTATTGGAAACAGCTGGTGCTACCCGCATCATCACTATGGATTTACATGCCGATCAAATTCAAGGTTTCTTTGAAAAACCCGTAGATCATTTATTTGCATCCTCATTATTTTTACCTTACATCAAATCACTAAATCTTGATGCCCTTACCATAGCATCACCAGATATGGGCGGTTCAAAACGAGCATATGCATATTCACGTTTTTTGGAAAGCGATGTTGTTATCTGCTACAAACAACGTAAAAAAGCCAATATAATTTCGCATATGGAACTCATCGGAGATGTAAATGGTAAAAACGTTGTGTTGGTAGATGATATGGTCGATACCGCAGGAACGCTGACTCGTGCCGCAGATCTCATGATGGAACGTGGTGCCAAGAGTGTACGTGCAGTCTGTACACATCCATTGCTTTCAGGGAAAGCTTACGAACATGTTGAAGCATCAAAATTATCTGAACTCATCGTAACGGATTCTATACCGCTTGCTAAAAAGAGTAAAAAAATTAAAGTATTGAGCTGTGCTCAATTGTTTGCTGACGTGATGTATAATGTACATCACAACGAGTCTATCTCAAACAAATTTATCATGTAATAAATAATAAATATGAAATCAATTACCATCAACGGATCTAAAAGAGAAAGCGTGGGCAAAGTAGCTACTAAAGCCTTACGTAATGCTGGAGAGGTTCCTTGCGTATTATACGGAGGGGAAGCGCCAGTGCATTTTGCTGCAGACGAAAGAGCGTTTACCAAGCTTGTATATACTCCCAATGCGCATACGGTGGTTATCGACCTAGGCGATAATGTAACGTTTAATGCCATTTTGCAGGATATTCAGTTTCATCCTGTTTCTGATAAAATTCTACATATTGACTTTTATCAATTATTTGACGACAAAGAAGTTTCAATGAATATTCCTGTTGTAATTAAAGGATCAGCGCCAGGTGTACTTAACTCAGGTGGGGTATTAAGTCGAAACAAGCGTAAGCTTAAAGTACGTGCTTTACCAGCCAATTTACCTGATATAATCGAAGCGGACATTTCTGAACTTGAGCTTGGAGACAAGTTATATGTTACAGAACTAGCTGACGAAAAATTTAAATTTTTACACCCAGACAACACCGTTGTATGTCAAGTACGTACATCTAGAGTCTCCCTTCAAATTGAAGATGAAGTGGAAGGTGCTGAGGAAGGTGCTGAAGGTGTTGAAGTAGCCGATGGAGCTGAAGGAAGTACTGAAGAAAGCACTTCTTCTGAAGAATAAAATTAAAATAAATCAATTTTTTAAAAGCATCCTACAAAACACTGGGATGCTTTTTTTATTTTTACACTGATGAAACTTCGCATTCCCTTTTTTTCATCAGCCAAAAAAAATGAAACGGCTATGAAATCTTTTTTGCTTATTGGTTTGGGCAACATAGGCCCAGAATACAATGATACTCGGCACAACATCGGATTTAAGGTTCTCGACGAGGTGGCGAAACGGAAAGAAATCCATTTCGAAACCCTGCGCTTGGGCGACCTAGCTCATTTCAGGCATAAGGGAAAATCAGTTTATCTATTAAAGCCAAGTACATTTATGAATAGAAGCGGAAAAGCCGTGCAATACTGGTTGAAACAAAAAAAAATTCCCCTAAAAAATGTATTGGTCATTACAGATGACATCCACTTAGACTTCGGAACTTTGAGAATGCGACAAAAAGGATCTGCAGGAGGACACAATGGCCTACAAGATATTTGTGAAAAATTAAATACAACTGCCTATGCAAGACTTCGTTTTGGTATTGGTTCAGCTTTTGGCAGGGGAAAGCAAGTTGATTTTGTTCTGCAGCCATGGGCAAAAAATGAGGCAGCCTTACTCCCCCGAAGTGTAGACAAAGCGGTGCAAGCAAGTTTGTCTTTTGTAGCTGATGGTGCATCAAATGCCATGAACACATTTAATGGAAATGCCCTAGACCAAGTATGAGCATAATTAGAGATAGCGCCAAGTTTTCAAATTCAAAAAAAACCATCGTTACCGTTGGAACGTTTGATGGCGTACACTTGGGGCATCAAGAAATCATTACACATGTTGTAGAGAAAGCAAAAAAAACAGGGCTTGCATCGGTGTTGTTGACTTTTGATCCACATCCAAGGAAAGTTCTTCAGCCCAACGCGCCTATGCCACTTATTCAAACATTAAAAGAACGTGCTGCAACACTAGAGCACTGTGGCTTAAACCATTTAGTAGTACATCCTTTTACCAAAAGCTTTTCAAAATTGAGTGCCGCAGCTTACGTTGAAGCTATTCTACTGAAGATGCTTAACACCAAAGAAATTGTAATTGGCCACAACCACCGCTTTGGTAAAAACCGTGCTGCTGCCGTAGATGACCTAAAGCATTTCGGAAATATCTATGATTTTGGTGTTACCCAAATCAATCCCCAACAATTGGATAATATTTCCATAAGCTCAACCAAAATAAGGATAGCTTTGTCAGCTGGCGATATAAAAACTGCAAACTCTTTTTTGGGGCATCCCTTCACCCTCACAGGAACCGTAGTTGAAGGACACAAAAAAGGTAGAACAATTGGATTTCCAACAGCCAATATCACATTGGAAAACGCAGATAAAATCATTCCTAAAGGAGGAGTATATACAGCTAAAGTAAAGATGATTGATAAATGGTATTTGGGGATGTTGAATATTGGTACAAATCCAACAGTAAACGGCCAACAACAAAGCATAGAGCTGCATATCATCGGTTGGTCTGGAAACTTATATGACCAAAGGATTCAAGTGGCTTTGTTAGACCGCATTAGAGACGAAGTAAAATTTGATTCTATGGCAGAGTTACAAGAACAGTTGGAAAAAGACAAGGATTTTATTCTGACTGCATACAAAACTTTAACTTTGTAAAAAATACGATTATGCTTATTACTGCACACGTTCGTGAACATTTTGATCAAGTGGTGGCTGGGTTGCAAAAACGCAACATTGATGCAGCTCCTCAATTGAAAATCTTGCTGTCCTTAGACGAAGAACGCCGTGCTACTCAAGCAACACTTGACCAAACCCTAGCCCAAGCCAATGCCATCGCCAAAGAAATTGGCCAGTTGTTCAAACAAGGTGCTAGAGAAGAAGCAGCTGCCAAAAAACAAAAATCCGCCATTCTTAAGAGCAGCTCAAAAGAACTTCAAAATAAGCTTGAGAAAGTCTCTAAGGAGTTAAACGAAGTGTTGTATCAGTTGCCCAACATTCCACACCCAAGTGTTCCAAGTGGAAATTCTGAAGAGGACAACGAAGAAGTTTTTCAAAAAGGAAGTATTCCGACCTTAGATGATAATGCGTTGCCGCATTGGGAATTGGGGAAAAAATATAAGCTTATTGACTTTGAATTGGGCGCTAAAATCACTGGCGCTGGATTTCCCGTCTATATTGGGAAAGGAGCCAAGCTACAGCGTGCACTAATCAATTATTTCTTAGACTTTAATACCGCTGCTGGCTATGGCGAAGTACAAGTTCCCCATTTGGTAAATGAAGCATCTGGTATTGGCACTGGACAGTTGCCAGACAAGGAGGGTCAAATGTATCATTTCACAGAAGATGACTTGTATTTAATTCCAACCGCAGAGGTGCCTGTCACAAACCTATACCGTGACAACCTGATTCAAGAAGAGGAATTACCTGTTAAACTCACAGCCTATACCCCATGTTTTAGGCGTGAAGCGGGGAGCTATGGAGCACATGTTCGCGGGCTCAATCGTCTGCATCAGTTTGACAAAGTGGAAGTGGTTCGCATATCGCATCCTGAACAATCTTATGCTGCTTTGGACGAAATGGTGGATCATGTAGGAAAGCTGTTATCTTCATTGGATTTGCCTTACCGCATACTACGCCTTTGTGGTGGTGACCTTGGATTTACCGCTGCCTTAACCTATGATTTTGAGGTGTTTTCTACCGCCCAAAATCGCTGGCTGGAAGTAAGTTCTGTTTCCAATTTTGAATCCTTTCAAGCCAATAGGTTAAAACTGCGCTACAAAAACAAAGACGGCAAAAAACAACTGGCTCATACGCTCAACGGAAGTGCGCTTGCTCTACCACGTATAGTGGCAGGACTGTTGGAAAATCATCAAAAGGCTGATGGCATACACATACCAAAAGCACTTGTTCCCTACACTGGATTTGACATCATCAACTAAAATGCAGATTTACAACATCACCTTTATTGTTGAGCCTAAAATTGAAAAAAATTGGGCAACGCATGTTGACAAAGAGTTACTGCCCGAAATTGCCAAAAACGTACAACAAATAGACTTGTTGCGTGTTGAGTTTGTTGATGGGGTTGAACCCGTCAATGGAACCACGTTTAGCATGCAATTCTATTGTGCAGAGCCCGAACACTTGCGTTGGGTAAACGAAATAGGGCATCAACTGGTTCTGCAAAAGCTGTATCGTGTTTTTCCTCATGACTGGGTGGCTTTTGCCAGTCATTTGGAGTTTTTGAAATCATATAAATGAGTGTTCGCCCAAAAAAATACCTCGGACAGCACTTTTTAACCGACCTAAACATTGCGCAAAATATTGCCAACACCCTGTCTGGAGATGGCTATAAGAATGTGCTTGAAGTTGGTCCCGGTATGGGCGTACTTACCCAATACCTGCTGGAAAAGCCATTTACCACGCATGTAATTGAAATCGATAGCGAATCTGTAGATTACCTCAAATCTCATTTTAGCCAATTAGAAAAGCGTATCTTGGAGGGTGATTTTTTAAAAATGGCACTTGCCGATCATTTTGATACGCAAGTAGCTGTTATTGGAAACTTTCCCTATAATATTTCGAGTCAAATTTTATTCCGCGTGATTGAGCAACGAACCCTAGTACCCGAATTTGCAGGTATGTTTCAAAAAGAGGTTGCAGCACGTATCTGTGAAAAACAAGGTAGCAAAGCTTATGGGATTTTGTCAGTGTTAACGCAAGCTTTTTTCGAAACAGAATACCTATTTAATGTATCGCGCTTTGTTTTTGACCCACCCCCAAAAGTAGCTTCCGCTGTTGTTCGCCTGAGGCGTAAGGCGGACTATGCATTGCCCTGTAGTGACAAACTTTTTTTTAGCGTTGTCAAAACAGCCTTTCAACAACGCCGAAAAACCTTGCGTAATAGCCTAAAATCCTTTGGGCTTTCGGCTAGTTTAAAAGAAGATAGTATCTTTGATGAACGCCCAGAGCACTTGGGTGTATCGGAATTTATATTGTTGACACAAAAAATAGCTGATGACACCCTTTCAACTCAATGACAAAATACTATCTCAATTCAAAAGTGACATAGAGCAGCGCAACGCCAATGCGCTAAAAAAACGTGCTAATGAATACCACTATGCCGATTTAGCTGAAATAGTTGATGAGCTCTCAATTGATGAAGGGATTTATTTGATTAAACTGCTCGATTCTCAAAAGACTTCAGAAGTATTAACAGAAGTTGATGAAGACATTCGAGAGTCCATCCTTGAATTACTTTCGGTTAAGGAAATTGCAGAAGAAGTAGAGGAGTTGGATACAGATGATGCAGTGGATTTGATCGCGGAACTACCCGAAGAGCGACAAGCCGAGGTAATTGCACAAATAGAAGATGAAGAGCGGGTTCAAGACATCCAAGAACTGCTTACCTATGACGAAGACTCAGCAGGTGGTTTGATGGCAAAAGAATTAGTCAAAGTCAATGAGAACTGGACAGTTACCAAATGTATGCGTGAAATGCGAACTCAAGCCTCAGAAGTCAAAAGAGTACATTCCATTTATGTAGTTGACGATGATAATAAACTAATTGGCCGCCTATCGCTGAAAGACTTGCTTACTGCAAATGACAAGGCCAAAGTCAAAAGCGTTTATATCCCCAAGGTTGATTATGTAAACATTAGAGAACAAGGAGAAGAAGTGGCCAAGCTTATGGCTAAATACGATCTGGAGGCGGTCCCCGTTGTAGATGACGAAAAAAAATTACTGGGAAGAATTACGATTGATGATATTGTAGATTTTATTAAAGAAGAAGCAGACAAAGACTACCAGTTGGCCGCTGGTATTGCTTCAGACGTAGAAGCTGATGACAGCATCGTAGAGCTTACACGTGCGCGTTTACCATGGTTGATTTTAGGACTCATTGGAGGTTTGGGCAGTGTGTTTATTTTAGAAGGCTTTGAGCAAGTAATGCAACATTCATCCTACAAAACACTTTTTTTCTTTACGCCACTTATCGCGGCTATGGCAGGAAATGTCGGAGTTCAGTCCTCGGCTATTATTGTTCAAGGTTTGGCAAATGATATTGTAAAAGGAAGCCTGTTTAATCGATTGATCAAAGAAGTGGGTTTAAGCCTAATAAATGGAATTGCACTAAGTTCACTCTTACTAATTTTTGGGTATTTTACTGGGCTTGAAACTTCTGTTAGTCTTACCATTGCCTTGTCCATGTTGTGTGTAATTGTGGTCTCTGCACTTGTTGGAACCTTTGTGCCCATCATTCTAGAACGTAACAATATTGACCCAGCCATAGCCACAGGACCTTTTATTACAACATGTAACGACATTTTTGGGATTTTCCTTTTCTTCTACACTGCCAAGGTCATTTTAGGCTTTTAGCATGATGCGCATTTTACACCTTGACGAAAACCACCCCATTCTCGTTGAACAATTGGCAGTTTTGGGATTTGAAAATATTGTAGATACACAATCTTCAAAAGAAGTCATTGCACAAGATATCGCACAGTATCACGGTTTGGTAATTAGAAGTCGATTCCCTATTGATAAGCCCTTTTTACAAAAAGCTAAAAATTTAAAATTTATTGCTCGTGTGGGTTCAGGCCTAGAAAATATTGATGTAAAAACCGCAACAGAAATGGACATTGAGGTATTGGCGGCACCAGAAGGCAGCAGCGCTTCTGTTGGTGAACATGCATTGGGCATGCTGCTAAGCCTGCTGAACAAATTGCCACAAGGAAATAAAGAAGTACGCTCAGGCAAGTGGGCTAGGGAAGCAAATCGTGGTGAGGAACTGGGTGGAAAAACAATCGGCATTATTGGCTATGGGCATACCGGCAAACAATTTGCACGTAAGTTGGCTGGTTTTGACGTTAAAGTTTTGTGTCACGACATTATTAATAATGTGGGGGATGAAAATGCCGAGCAAGTGCCACTCAGAATAATTTACGATCAAGCAGATGTAGTTAGCATTCACCTGCCTTTGAATAAAAGCACACAACAATACGTCGACCATTTATTTATCTTCAATATGAAAAAGTCATTTTGGCTTATAAACACCTCCCGTGGCAACCAAGTGGTTATTGAAGATCTAGTCAATGGGCTCAAAGAAAATAAAGTCAAAGGAGCTTGTTTAGATGTGCTTGATACAGAAACTGATGCTTTTGATTTGGTTGTAGTGCAATCTGACTATTGGCAGTTTTTGAGAACGAGTAATCGGATTATTCTCTCGCCTCACGTTGCTGGATGGACAACTCAAAGCCACCTGCGATTGAGCGAAGTAATCCTATCCAAAATCAAACTATTAATGGATAAGAGCGACTTGTTAAATTAATTTAGAGAAAACCTTTGATCGTTTAAATAGTTGTTATTTTGTAGTATATGATAAATATCTTAATTCTATGTACTGGAAACTCATGTCGAAGCCAAATGGCACACGGTTATATGAAGTTTTTTGGGGGTGAAAAAGTATCAGTTTTCAGTGCAGGTATAGAAACTCACGGCTTAAATCCCAGAGCAGTTAGCGTCATGCAAGAGGCGGGTATTGACATCAGCGAAAACACATCAAACCATGTAGACGAATATGTGGAAATGTCGTTCGATCATATCATAACTGTTTGTGATCATGCTCAAGAAAACTGCCCATATATCCCAAGTAAAAATGCACAACGCTGGCATCAAAATTTTACAGATCCCTCTAAGCTTGTTTCTAAAAACGAAGATGAAATACATGCGGCTTTTGCTGCAACAAGGGACGAAATAAAAGCTTTTTGTAAAAACTTCGTAATATCTTATTTATTGTCGTAAGTTTATTATCTGGACAAGCTTAAACCTCTTCCAAATAAGATAAATGTTATAGACAGAATGTCTTTAATTTTGATATAAATGAAGCCTTTCTGCAGGAAGAAAAAACTAACTAAAAATCCTATTTGGACACTCCAAGGGCAATCGCAAATTCTTTAGGGGATGCTAAGCATCGGGATAAGTGTCACACAAAAATAGTTATTGTAATACCAATTGGAGGGTAGTAGCTGTTCGTTGTTCCAATACAAGCTCGTGGGTGCTGAGCAACATTTTAGCTGAATTTTCTTCAAAATGACGAATCGTATAAAGGGATACATCAGGTGTGTGTTTTACGTCAAACCTAGATCGTAATGAAAGAAGTAAGGCATCCATATTGCGATACTTGTCTTGTACGCAAACCGAGAAACTGATAGCAGAATTTTGAATTACATCAACCGACATCTTATGTTCATGAAGAAGCTTAAATATATCACTGATATTGTCTTCCACTACAAAAGAAAAATCTCGTGTTGAAAGGCGCAATAGCGATAAGCCCTTTTTAACAATATAACACGGAATTTCAGGACGCATACGCACTCCTTTGGCCACTTTAGTGCCTCTTTGTTTTGGGTTTAAAAAGGATTTAACATAAAGGGGGATTTCTTTTCTTTGGAGGGGCTGTAGCGTTTTCGGATGAATTACAGATGCCCCGTAAAAAGCAAGCTCTATGGCCTCTTGATATGAAATATGCTCAAGTAATTGTGTTTTATCAAACACACGTGGGTCGGCATTCAAAATGCCTTGTACATCTTTCCATATCGTCACATCTGTTGCACCTATACAATAAGCAAATATGGCAGCAGAATAATCTGATCCCTCTCTACCCAAGGTGGTGGTAAAATTGTTTTCATCGGAGGCAATGAATCCTTGGGTAACTTTTAATACATTCCCTTGAATTTGGTCTTGAATAGCCGCTTGTGTTTGCTCCCAATTGAGGTGTGCACTTCGGTAGAAGTTGTCCGTTTTGATACAGCTTCGTGCGTCAACCCACTCTGCTGCAATGCCTACATGGTTTAAATAAGCACAAATAATGGAAGTTGATAACAATTCGCCAAAGCTTACCACTTGGTCGTAAACAAATGCCCTGTGTGGCGAACGGTTATTGGCTAAAAAAGTCTCGCATTGAGCACATAGATTTTTAACCCGTTTGGCAACAGGTCCATGTGCGCCACTGAATAGCGTCTCCACTATCTCTTGGTGAAACATTTCCAGTTCGTGCAAGGCAGCCTTACATGAATCTGGGTTTTCGAAATAGGCATCAACAACACCTTCAAAAGCATTGGTAGACTTCCCCATAGCAGAAACAACAACTAATGTGTCCTCATAGCCCATTTCAGTAAGCACCTTTACGACATTAATTACTCCTTCTGCATCTTTTACCGAAGCTCCTCCAAATTTAAATACCCGCATCTTGTTCTACTATAAATTTTTGCATGGCGCCTTCTGTCATTTGAGTTATGTTCCAGTCAGACAGTGTTGATGCACCTTGTTTTTCATAAAAATTAATGGCGGGCGTATTCCAATCCAATACCACCCATTGGATTCGACGAACTCCCGTGTTATGGGCAAAAAAGATAAATTTCTTAAACAACGCAAATCCAATTCCTTTTCCTCTGAAAGGTTCCGTTACTATCAAATCTTCCAAATGCCAAGACTTACCTTTCCAGGAGGAATAGCAAGGATAATACAAGGCAATACCAACTACCTTATTTTTAATGGCAGCTACAAAGCAGCCAAACGCTGGGCTTTCACCAAAACCATCCTGTAGAAGTTCTGCTTCTTTAACTGCTACAGCATCCGGTTCACACTCAAATATTGCCAACTCTTGAATCAGGCCGAGTATGGCTGGCACGTCGCTCTTGGTGGCATTACGAATGATTAGATTATCCATCGGTTGGCAAATGTAATAACTCTAACGAATATTGAGGTGTAATTCTCTCACAGGAAAGTACTAATTTGTTTAAAAAATAACGTTATTGAAGCTGACACGCCAACTACTTTGTATTTTTGTAAAAAAGTACACGTGAACGAACCTCCCGTTCTGTATCAAAATAATTCTCAATTTAAAGCCGTTTACCAATGTGCTTCAAATCATGGTAGCGTATTTGCTGCTGGTCTTGTTGGGTCAAAACACAGCTTTTTAGTCAAATCGTTGTTCGAACAACACAGCGCCACCTTAATTTGGGTACTCAACGACAAAGAAGAAGCAGCCTATTACCTAAATGATTTGGAGATATTACTTGCTCATGTCCCCATTTTTTTTCCATCAAGTTACCGGCGTCCCTATTCTTCTGAAGAAACGGAAAATGCCAATGTATCAATGAGAGCAGAAGTGCTTCAAAAAATCAAAAATAACCCAAGGCAGCTCGTCATTACATATCCAGAAGCGCTTTCAGAACAAGTGTTAACCCCAAAAGAATTACAGCGCAAAACCTTATCCATAAAAAAGGGAGATGAGTTGAGTATTGATTTTGTCAACGAGACGCTGTTTGACTTTGGTTTTAGGCGGGTAGACTTTGTTTCAGAACCTGGTGAATTTGCCGTTCGTGGGGGCATTTTGGATGTGCACTCTTACAGCCATGAAGAGCCATTCCGCATTGAATTTTTTGGCAATGAAATTGACACCATTCGCAGTTTTGATATAGCCAGTCAGCGTTCAACTCAATCCTTGAGCGCCATAGACGTCTTGGCCAATATTGAACAAAAAGAACTAAACGAAAAGCGACAATCCCTATTGTCATTCATTCCAAGAGAAAGTTTGATTTGTGTACAAAATACGAGTGCCATTCAAACTTCATTAGACCATTTATACGCACACGCAGAAAAATTATATGCGGCGCTTTCTGGTGAAGTTAAGCGGTTAAAGCCCATTGCCCTTTTTGTGGACGGAAAGGCATTTGAGCAAAATTTAACTGTACATAAACAAGTGCATTTTACTTCAACAAGTAAACACAATGCTGTGGTTTTTGAATGCCAACCCCAGCCGCATTTTCAGCGTAAATTCGATTGGTTTGTAACTCACTTAAACGAAAATACAGAAAAACAGGTGGTAAATCACGTATTTTGTGCTTCTGAGGCACAAAAAAAACGACTCATTCAAATTGTAGAGGAACTTGCGCCTGAAACATCTTTTCATTGCTGGGTGGCACCCCTATTTCAAGGTTTTGTAGATGATGATGAGCATATTGTCTGTTATACTGACCACCAGCTTTTTGAACGCTATCACAGGTTCAGGTTAAAAAATGGCTACGCCAAAAAACAAGCATTGTCTCTAAAGGCGCTGACAGAGTTAGAGGTCGGCGATTACGTGACGCATATCGATCATGGTATAGGAACTTTTGGAGGTCTACAGCGCATAGATGTTGAGGGAAAAACACAAGACGCAATCAAACTTTTTTATGGAGATAGAGATATTCTATATGTGAGTATTCACTCACTCCATAAAATTTCGAAGTACAATGGAAAGGACGGTGCAGCACCCAAAATATATAAATTAGGTTCTGTTGCATGGAAGAAAATCAAACAAAAAACCAAAAAACGAGTTAAAGAAATTGCCTTTAACCTTATTAACGTCTACGCCAAAAGACGCATTAACAAAGGGTTCGCCTCCAAACCTGACACCTATTTGCAACACGAGCTAGAAGCTTCTTTTGTTTTTGAAGATACCCCAGATCAGCGGACCGCCACCGAAGCCGTTAAACAAGATATGGAAGACCAAAAACCCATGGATCGATTGGTTTGTGGTGATGTTGGATTTGGTAAAACAGAAGTAGCTATTAGAGCTGCGTTCAAGACTGTTGACAATGGCAAACAAGTAGCTGTTTTGGTGCCTACAACTATCCTGGCTTTTCAACACTACAACACGTTTACTAATCGGCTTAAAGATTTTCCAGTGTCTGTGGATTACCTCAACCGTTTTAGAAGTTCAAAACAGAAAAAGGAAGTATTAGCAGGCATTGACAGAGGCACCATTGATATTGTCATAGGCACGCATCAACTGGTTGGAAAATCGGTTTCTTTTAAAGATCTGGGGCTCCTAATAGTTGATGAAGAGCAAAAGTTTGGGGTTGGCGTTAAGGAAAAGTTGCGTGCACTTAAAGAACATGTAGATGTACTCACGCTAACCGCCACACCCATTCCAAGGACTCTTCAGTTTAGTCTTATGGCAGCAAGAGACTTATCGATTATCAATACCCCACCACCCAACCGCCACCCCATTGAAAGTCAGGTGCTGACTTGGAACGAAGTACAAATTCGCGATGCCGTTATTTACGAATTACAACGTGGAGGCCAAGTGTTTTTTGTGCACAACCGGATTGATAATATTAAAGAAGTTTCAGGGGCAATTCAGCGCCTCGTGCCTGATGCATGTATTGCAACTGCACACGGCCAACTTCCAGGAAATACTTTAGAAAAGTTAATGCTTGGTTTCATTGCAGGAAAATTTGATGTGTTGGTAGCCACAACTATTATTGAGAGCGGTTTGGACGTTCCCAATGCCAATACCATTTTCATCAATAATGCTAACAATTTTGGTCTTAGCGATTTGCATCAGATGCGAGGTCGTGTTGGAAGAAGCAACAAAAAGGCGTTTTGCTATTTTATCACACCTCCATTTTCAGTACTCACACCAGATGCCCGAAAACGAATGGAAGCCATAAGTCAATACACCGCCCTAGGTGCTGGTTTTCAAATTGCCATGAAAGACTTAGAAATAAGAGGCGCTGGTGATTTGTTGGGTGGCGAACAAAGCGGCTTTATCAATGACATTGGATTTGAAACCTACCAAAAAATACTAAAAAATGCCATTGAGGAATTACAACAAAATGAATTTAAGGCTTTATATCCCAATCAAAAACCCAAACCAAAAGAACTCGTTTTAGATACAGATATTGAGGTCTTTTTCCCATCAGATTATATCAATAATGTAAAAGAAAGGATGGCACAATACCAAGCGCTTTCGACGCTAAAGACAGAAGACGAACTCGCTGCTTTTTCAGATGCGTTAAAAGATAGATTTGGCAGCTTGCCTGAGCCAACATTAGCCCTTTTTGAAAGTGTGCGTTTCAAATGGCTTGGTGCAGCTTTAGGATTTGAAAAAATTGTATTTAAAAAGCAAAGATGCATTTGTACGTTTGAAGCCAGCCCAGAAAGTGACTTTTACCAGACGCCTGCCTTTCAATATATGCTTGGCAAATTAGGAAGCCTAGGTAAAGCACAGCTAAAAGAAAAAACAACTAAAGAAAAACATAAATTGGTATTGGTAATCAATGATGTAGACGCAATAGAAAATGCCATAGCCTTATTGCAAAAACTACAAATGCCTACAGTTGCTTGAGGTCTTTCACGACTCTGAAAGCCTTGTCAACTTGGGCATCGTTAACGAGAATGGTAAATTCATTTGACGTAGATATTACCTCATAAATGTTTATTCCCTCCCAAGATAACCGCTGAAAAACAAAGTAATAAATCCCTGGAATGGCTACGTTTTCAGTCGGTAGCTTTAGGGTGATTGAAGATAAATTTTCTTCTTTGTGCAAGCAAAGTTCTTGAGCAAGATGCTTGTCAATCATGGGCGCCAAATGTTGGCTAACAACTATATTACACTCATGTACGCCCCTTGAAGAGGTATAAAAGTTTTCAATTGATAATTGCAAATGGGAAAGCAGTTTGGCTTGGGCTGCAAGCAAGGTGTCTGATACTTTAAAGTTATAGTCAATAAGTGCAGAACGAACTGTAATGTCTCCAATATTTTTTAAGGTCTTGATAATTTTATGTGAGTGACGAAACTCTAAATCTGTAGACAGGCGTTTAAGGGCCATGACAATGGCACCTGTATGTACGGGCTTTTGGGTTTGTGCCTGTATCTCTTCTTGGATGATTCGAGAGAGAGATGTGAGATTAATAATCCCTTGGGTAAGTGCGCTAATCAAAAAAGGCTTTGACTTAATATGGGCCTCCACAGCGGCGGCAATGGTTTTCATGAGCTGAATTTATTTCACAAAGATATTAATAATTCAACAAACTGTTATAATTATAACATTCTAAACAAAATAAAACTACTGTTTAATATGCGTAAGGCTGTGATTTGGTAATTGGACTACAATACTGATGATATCAAAACGCATTTACCCTTGCCAATTAAACTTCTACATATAAAAATCAGCGGCACGAACCAAAAGCTTGTTGCATTTTTTAGGAGTTACAAATTTTCGGGAGAACCATAAAAATCTGAGAGACCCCACTTAACTTCTACAATGGCAAGTGTGTCATCTTTGGATGCAACTATGTTAAGTTCGGCTTTTGATAGTAGAAATTATGGCTCTTAATGCAGTAACCCTGTGTTTTTAAATAGGCACAAGCCATATCTTCACCATCATTTTTTTTATCAAGGGTATTCATAGTTTTAAGTTTTAAGATAATTAAAGATAAAAAGCCTTGGGTAAGTTAGGGTATAAAATCCCTATTTTTGTGCGCATAAATTCATTATGAGCAAACGCCACACCATAACCGCTGCACTTCCATACACCAATGGTCCTATCCATATTGGCCATATGGCCGGGGTATATGTTCCTGCAGATATCTATGCACGCTACCTGCGTCTAAAAGGAGAAGAGGTTTTGTTTATTTGTGGTAGTGATGAACATGGTGTAGCTATTTCGATGAAAGCCAAAAAGGACGGCATAACACCCAAGGAAGTTATAGATAAGTACCACAATATTATCTACAAAGCCTTTAATGATTTTGGTATTTCTTTTGATTACTACGGCAGGACCTCCAGCAAAGTGCACCACGAAACAGCACAAGAATTTTTCAAAGCAATTCATGAAAAGGATGGGTTTGAAACCCAAACTACCGATCAATTGTATGATGCTAAAGAAGACCAGTTTTTGGCAGATAGATATGTAGTAGGCACCTGCCCAAAATGTCATAACCCAGAAGCTTATGGCGATCAATGCGAATCTTGTGGAAGTTCGCTTAACGCCTCCGATTTGATCGACCCAAAGTCAGCAATTTCGGGTGAAACCCCTAGCCTAAAAACAACCACACATTGGTATTTACCCCTAGATCGATATGAGACGTTTTTACATTCATGGATATTGGAGGGGCATCAAAAAGATTGGAAACCAAATGTATTGGGGCAAGTTAAATCATGGCTTGACGACGGACTTAAACCGAGAGCCGTAACCCGTGACTTATCATGGGGGATTCCAGTGCCCGTTGATGGGGGTGAAAATAAAGTACTCTACGTGTGGTTTGACGCACCTATCGGATATATCTCTGCCACAAAAGAATGGGCGGCAAAAGAAGGTAAAGACTGGGCGCCCTATTGGAAAGATGAAAATACCGAACTGGTTCATTTTATTGGAAAAGACAATATTGTATTCCACTGCATCATTTTTCCAGCCGTACTAAAAGCAATGGGCAGCTATATACTTCCAAAAAATGTACCGGCAAATGAATTTCTAAACCTAGAAGGTCATAAGCTTTCAACCTCAAAAAATTGGGCAGTGTGGCTGCATGAATACCTTGAAGATTTTCCAAACAAGCAAGATGTAATGCGCTATGTCCTTACCGCAAACGCACCAGAAACCAAAGACAACGACTTCACCTGGTATGATTTTCAGACGCGAAACAACAGCGAATTAGTAGCCATTTTTGGTAACTTTATTAATAGAGTAATGGTCTTGATGAAGAAATATTATGAAAGTGTTGTTCCTGAACCCAATGAATACAGCACCGTTGATATAGAAACCATCGAAACACTTGCGGCTACCCCTTTGAAAATTGGTAAATTAATTGGTCAATATAAGTTTCGTGCTGCCTGTCAAGAAATGATGCAATTAGCACGCTTGGGCAACAAGTATTTGGCTGACGAAGAGCCTTGGAAGCTTATCAAAACAAAACCTGAACGTGTGGCTACAATAATGCACACCGCCTTACAAGTGGCGGCTGGATTAGCTGTACTTTCCGAACCCTTTTTGCCGCATACTGCCCAAAAACTTCGAAAAATGCTAAATTTGGATAAGGGTATTTGTTGGGATAGTTTAAAAGATGAAATTCCAGTTAAAAGCAACCATACGCTCGGTGAAACTTCTCTACTTTTTGAAAAAATAGAAGATTATACCATTGCAGCTCAGCTAAAAAAGCTTACCCCTTAGTGTTATTCTTTTCTGTCACGTAAACTGTTGAAAGTAGATTCGTATTTATTTTTGAAAAGGCCTTTAATACGAAATTCTAATGTCGGAAGTCAGTTTGATTTTGCAATTAGTGTTGCGCCAATACCTTAACATGTATTTTAAGAAGGGTAAGGCCTATATTTGCGACAATGATTCGTATTGCCCATCACCCTATTTATGTACACCCCTTGCCAAAAGGGCATCGTTTTCCTATGGCCAAGTATGAATTATTACCACAGCAACTGCTCTTGGAAGGGACTTGCCATAAAGAACAGTTTTTTGCACCTAAAAGAATTGCAGATTCACACGTTATACGAACACATTGCCAAAACTATTACGAGCATCTAAACTCCTTGTCACTTTCAAAAAAAGAGGCACGCCGCATTGGATTTCCCTTGTCTGCTAAGCTAATTGAGCGAGAATGTATTATAGCACAAGGCACATTAGAAGGCTGTACTTTTGCGATTGAAAATGGCATTGCCTTTAATGTTGCAGGAGGAACACACCACGCGTTTTATGATCGTGGAGAGGCATTCTGTTTGCTTAACGACCAAGCCATTGCAGCGAATTACCTTCTAGATAATAATTTAGCTCAAAGAATCTTAATTGTTGATTTGGATGTTCACCAAGGAAATGGCACCGCAGCACTATTTCAAAATAATTCATCAGTATTTACATTTTCAGTTCACTGCAAAGCGAACTACCCTTTTCAAAAAGAACTCAGTGATTTAGATATCCCATTAGAAGATAACACAAAAGATATCGCATACTTGAGCATATTAGAAGAAGCACTACTTAATTTATTAAAAAACTTACAACCTAACTTTGTGTTTTACCTATCGGGTGTAGATGTGCTAAATGAGGATAAACTCGGACGCTTATCTCTTACACTTGAGGGGGCTAAAAAAAGGGATGAAATAGTAATATCCGCATGTTATGAACGCAACATTCCTGTGCAATGTAGTATGGGCGGAGGCTATGCGCCAGACGTAAATGTAATCGTTGAAGCTCATGCCAATACCTATCGAGTTGCAGAAGATATTCACGGCTGATTAAAGCCGCTGCATTTCACCAAAATGAATTTTAACAACACTTTTTTTTAGCAGACTAATTTTCATATTCTATATATTCCAAATTACAGCGAAATGCTAAATGACTCCTTTTTGAACTTTCTGAGGTATATTTTAGCTGGCATAATCTGAGCTACAATAGAATGTCATTGGTGTTTTTCAATAGCTTTATCTTTTTTGTTTTTAAAGCGTAAGTAATTAGATAAAAGGCCGCAAGCTTTTTTTGGAATCTAATTTTAGTTCTTCTGTGTTGTCTTATCGCCAAGTATCCAACTAATATAACACTATTCCGAATGTAACTCGTAAAAGTTATTTTTATATTTTATTTATTCCCCCAACGCTGACTGCGCAACAACAACGCTGCCTTAACAACATCTTGCCTACTTATTTGCCCTATGAGCCTACCCTGCTCTAGTACTGGAAGCCTGCGGCGGTTGGTCTTATGAAATAATGTAGCAACATCAAAAATAGTCTTGTCTGCTTCTATAGTATTTGGATTTTCTGACATACTCTGAGCTACCTTTCGGTCAAAAAAAGGCTGATTAAAATACTTGCTTTCGGATAGGTGCTTAATGCAGTCTGCTTCAGAAATAATTCCAATCAAATTAGACATGTCGTCCAAAACAGGTCCACCAGAAATTTTATTTCGAATAAGAATACGCATAACCTCTAGGATAGATTGCTGTGGGGTAAATGTAATCAAGTCGCGTGTCATATAGTCACGTACCAAAAGGGATTTCCTTCGCTTAGGGACGAACTTTTGACGTGCTGCTTGAAAACTTTTAATAGGCATGTTTAAGTTTTATTGAACAAAATATAATGAAAATTTTTTTAATCTTTGAATTGTTGACAAAAAAGATAAATTTATAAAAATGAAAAAGATAGCTATAATGGGATGCGGTTGGTTTGGTAAAGCACTTGCCCAGTCGCTTATTACCCAAGGTTATCATGTCCGTGGAAGTGTCACAAACAAAAACGGACTAGAAGACTTAGGTAATCTGAATATCGAGCCGTTCTTAATTAAGGTCAATAAAGAAGCTATTGTTGGAAACTTAAATTCGTTTCTAGAAGAAGTTGACACTCTCCTTATTGCATTCCCTCCAGGACTGAGAAGAAATCCCGATTCCAACTATACAAATCAAATAAAAATTATTATGACTGCACTTACTCGACATACCAGTTGTAAGCTAGTACTGCTCAGTAGTATCGGGGTGTTTGGTGCTTCTCAAGGTGTAGTTAATGAAAAAAGCACTCCTGTGCCTGATAGTTTATCCGGACAACAACTCTTGGAAGCGGAAAAATCCATTCAAAATGCCGCAAATGATGCAACAATTGTAAGGCTAGGTGGACTCATTGGGAACGATAGGCATCCAGTTAAACAGCTTGCTGGGAAAACCAATATACCAGCACCTCAAGCACCAACAAATCTAGTTCATCGAGAGGACGCTATAAGTTTTTTAGTGGCGATAATTAAGGAAGGACATTGGGGAAAAATACTTCATTGTGTTAGTCCAATTCATCATAAAAGAGATGATTTTTATACCCTAGCCGCAAAACGTCTAAACCTAACACCTCCTTTGTTTGAAACAACGAGAAGTAAACGAAACAAACTGGTAATGGATAACAGTAGCGCTGCGCTATTTGGTTTTTTGTATCGGTTGCCCGATTGTGGAGTTGAAGTCAGTTAGCACATTATCCCCTCTAATTTGGTTGGCAAATATGTCCCAACTTATTTTCATTTTATTAATAACTAAGCTTTGTTCTTCAATAGTATCATCCCCTAAACGCTGGTCCGCTGCTATGCTTACATGGGTTACAAACACATTAAAACGTGCACGAATAGGTTTGGTATCCCAGTCTTTTGGCCAGGCTTGGGTATTTAATTTAATAGCTTCCTCTTTGATGTTTTTAAGCGTAATAGATCGTTGGTCATAAGGAATTTCGTGCAAAGACTCCATCAACGCCAATAGGTTTGACCAATTTAATTCCTGACTTGAAACAGGGATTTTAAGTGGTGTTTTTTGAATAAGGGTATCCACTGTAACAGAGTTGTTTGAAAAGAGGGGGGGCTGTTTTTGCGTACAACCAACTAACGCGATGAAAAAAAATAAATAACATAAACGCATTTTCAAAGATACACTTCTTGTACATTGTCCAAAAGACTATTAATAAGTAAGGTAGCTGAAATCGATATCACCCTCCGATGACTTATTAAAACTAAGACTGATATTTCTTAATTGTAATATTATACAAGAGGTTAAGGGAGGGCTTTCCGCGCTTTTAATTGTTGTCTAATTTCATTTGCACGCTTTTGATCAATACTATAGTTTCTCATGATATACATGGCAATAAGCGTACCCCCTAACGGGAAAAAACAAAAGAAAGCATGAAGGCCATTAACGGCCGACTCCTGCTCTGTAGTGGCTAATTCTGGATTAAAGCCAACAAATGCGATTATAAAACCACTTAATGCACCAGCAATAGCAAAACCAACTTTGACCATCCACCAATAAATAGCGCCAAAGATTCCTTCTCTACGCAAACCCGTGTTCAGTTCGTCTACATCAATTACATCGGCGGTCATAGACATCATAATGGTAAACAAACTTCCTATTCCAAAAGAAAAAAACGGAAGAGCTATTATATACATCCATGGCTTTCCCGGAACAAACAAAAACCAAAGCATAACATATCCTATAACAGAAATGCCTTGTGCCAACAAAAATGCCCTCTTCTTGCCAAACTTTTTTGACATCCATGCGACTATGGGTATTACGATAAAAGTAGTGCCCAAAGCACCCAAGCAGCCGAACAGAGAAACCCAAATGCCACTTGCTCCAGCATCTCCATTAAAAAGTTTGTATACGATAACAAAAAAAGTTAGTGCAGCTACGGTATTAAATGCATTGAAAATAAAAAATGTTGCCCCACACAATTTTCTAAACTCCTTAATTTTGAAAGCTTCCAGAAAACTATTGTAGATTTTTAGAAAACTATTGCCAATGTTAGCTATGTTTAGGGGTTCATAATCTTCATCAAGCGTAGACTTGCTCTTTATAAATATCGCGGGGATCATTGCACAAACAGCACAAGGAATTGCAACCCAAATTGCCAGCTCTCGCACTGCTTCATCTGCTGATGGGAACCATTCCGGATCATACATAATTACCCAAAACCATGGTGCAATTACCCAAGCCCATTGACCAATCCATTGCGCAATAGCCATGATGCTTGTTCGTTCATGAAAATCATCGCTCATCTCATAACCCATAGCTACATAAGGAACACTGAATAGTGTGAGCCCTAGATAAAATAAAATGCACCAAAAAAAGAAATACCAAAAGTTATATTCAAGTGTATTTTCTTTAAAAAGTTGCCACATAAAAATATAGGCTACACCCATTGTTATTCCGCCCAATAAAACATATTGCCTTCGACGACCCCATTTTGATTTTGTATTATCTGATATAAAGCCCATGATTGGATCTGTTATAGAGTCAAATATTCTCGGAAAAAAATAAATTAAAGACCACATCCATCCAGTAAAGCCTAAGTCCTGCACCAATACAACCATGAAAATCCCTAATATTGCTGGGAACATCTGATTAGCTAACATCCCAAAACCAAATGCAATCTTTTGACTCATAGGAACTTTGTTATGGTGAACTGTAGATGTTCCACTTTTCATAATACTAGATTTGAAATGGTTATCGTCTGAATAGCTTGTGGACTAATCGAAATATTTTTTAAACTGCTACCTAGTTTTAACTCAAAACTCTTAGCTGACTTCCCTTCATTAAAGACCACAACAACAATACTTCCATCTGGATTTTTAACGGCTGTAACCATCAATTCAGAATTTGTGTTGTGGGCATCAATTACTTTGGCGTCTGGTCGAATAAACTTACTAAAGTGCGCCATAATGTAATAGAGTGGTGTGAAGTATACTTCATCCTTCTCAATATCGACTATTACGGGTGCAATACACCAGTTATTAGCCCAGTTCGGACCTCCCTTGGTATCCAATACCATATTCCAATCTACCCATCCGTCAACCCAATTGTTAAGGCAACCAATAATGTCTCTAGCATAGCGGTTTGCTGGCGCATACTTGGTATGTAGGTATTTTTTTTCTGCTTCTCGCCAGTCATACCCCCAGTCCGTGGCTTCTTTCTTCCAATACCAATTGTCATCTTGCCACACAGGAACTTCTGCGTCTATGCAAGCTTCGGTTTGAATCAAATACTTGTCAGGTGCCTTTTGGTGTGCATATTGTAACTCCTCTGGGAAATAGTCGTAAGTGCTCTCATACCAGTGCACAGCAGTTCCATCGTAATATTTGGATGAGGCCTCATCTTGATACATGACATCTACCCATTCCTTTAGGCCTTCTCGGTTTTGATCATAACCCAAAATAACCAAATCTCCTTTGCCATCAGCTTCGAGTTTTGGTCCGAGGAAATGCTGCACAAAATGTGTCATTTCTTCGGGTGAATAATGCATGCTTTCCCAATTTTCACCGTTGCCATGGGGTTCATTTTCAACAGTAAAGCCCCAAATGTCAATGCCCTGATCTTTGTAAGCATCAGCATATTTGGAAAAGAATAAGGCCCAAGTGTCGTAGTATTCAGGAAGCAATTTTCCTCCAACCCAACTGTTGTTGTCTTTCATCCAAGGCACAGCTGTCCAAGGAGAAGCAAAAAGCCTAAAACCATCTTCAGAAATAGCCATGGCATCTTGGATCATAGGTATCAAATCGTCTTTGTCTTCTTCAATTGAAAAATGAAGTAGTTCCTTGTCACCTGCAACAGGCGTATAAGAGTAGTTGTTGAGCGAAAAGTCACACGAATTCATGTGTGTACGAGCAAGAGAATAGCGCGCGCCATCTTTTGCGAAATATGCCTTTAAAATTTTGTCTCTATTTGTTTTGCTTATCTGGTTGAGCAGATATGCGGATGATTCTGTAAAAGCACCTCCAAAACCTGTAATAGTTTGGAGTTCCCTAGAGGTGTCTAAGGTAATGGTCGAAGGGGTTTCTAGGGTTTTAAATTCATGTACTTGCGTTAGCGTATTTCCGCTTTCTGAAGTCTCATAAACCTTTATTTCAACAAATCCTTCATTACAAGAAGTTGCCATTAGAATAAATATTAAGCAAATTAAAAGTGTATTTATTTTCATAAAATTAGTTTTGGTTAAACTCCAAAATATTAGAAGGAAGTACTGAATTATACAAGTTGACAGTACCATAGTTTAAATACATCATGCGTTTAAATTTGATACGATTATTTTGTTAATAGTATTTGTGCGTTGAAAGATTTGTTGGGATGTTTCTTTATCTAAATATTGCCCAGAAAACAATTTAGATTTTCCAGTATTCAGCACTACTTCTATAGCTACTTTAGTTGATTTTTTGTAAATTATGGGGACTTGACAGTAGGTAAACGCCAAATTATCTTTATCTAAAGCGATTGAAACCGTTTTATTGGCAACATTTACATAATTGAATTGCTTAGGTTCTGCTAAAAACTCATCTTTGTGGAGAATGGCAGGGTCAAATCCAAGTGCTCCATTTGTAACACGAACACCTAGTTCGCCAAAACGACTCAAAATATCCTCTTTTACCTGCCCTGTCATACCTGGCTGTTGTGCGCCTTTCCCAGCAGGTGTATGAGAATACGGATCTGTCGGGAAAGCACCATATAACTCAGGTGACTTGTGTGCGCCTATGCCTGCATTTATTTCATAGTAGTGGTCAAACAGTTTTCCAATCAAGGCTGAATCTTCATTGTTATCTATTGCCGCTTTGGTAATTTCATAAACGGCTAATTGAAGTTTTGAAACCATGTGCCAGTAAATAGAGCCCAAGCCTTCATATCCAAAGAACGTTCCAGACCTTCCAGTAAATGATTTGTGATCGAAAACGTCTTCAAAAATTTGCTCAATATAAGCTGTCTCTTTTTCAACTAAACTTTTATACTGGCCAGGTAATTCTGATAATGCAGCTTGCAGGCTTTTTACATTATTAAAATTACCATTGAAGTGGTATTCTCCAGAAATATCTTGAGACAAGACTTCCGAATTGGCATCTGCTACAAGTCTCTGAAGCAGTGCAGAGTTTGCTATTTTTTCATCTGGAATGGTATTTTTATGAACAAACCTTGGTAAATCTTTGTTGGGATATAACATGTAACTGTATTGATCTTTCCTAAATAAGCAGCTGGCTTTTAAGCTGTCCAATAACCTTAGGCTTTTTTGAGTAGATAAGTGCCCTGAACTCAACACAGCCACCTGGCCTTCAAGCATTTCAGGCAAATGATTAATACTGACGGCGTGATCAGATTTTAATGTCATCAAATTATATGCATGATACATGCCATCATTTCGTTTATTGACCTCGATTGAGTGATCTAAAAATGAAATCGCTGTTTTTAAAAATGAAAGTAGTGGTGCTTTTGAAACTATTTCTTTTTCACCAGAAAAATAGTTGTCATATATGGTGTTTCGGTATCGGCTTCCTGCTTCACCCAATTCATCCATAAGCGTTTTTCTCTGGACATCACTAAAACTCCCCTTCAAGATGTTTCTGTGTTGTTCAAAGGCATTGCTCACTTGGCTAAATAACAACAGCAGCTCTTTAGAAATTGGCACATCCAATTCAAAAGATGTCTCAATCATGTTTTGAAAAAAGCTTAAAAAACGCCTTAAATAGTATAGTGTTACCATGGAAACTCCATTACCTACTAAAGCATTGTTCGCATCATTCCATTCCGGGCGTTGGGTATTCATCCAGATGCCCCCCTCAGGTATGAAGTTTGATATTTTTGCCAAAACGGTAACCAAAATCTTTTCTATAAAATTGACTTTGTATATAACCCCTGTTTGGTCTACAAGTAAAGCGCCATCCGAACCAATTTCGTCACGTTTTGATTGTATGTTTTTGTCTCGTTTGAAGTCAAACTCAATGGTGTTTTTTGAATCTTTTAAAATGTCATGATAGTTCTTAATACGGTAGGGCACATTGGCATAAGCAAACAAATCTTGGTTGTAATATTCTTTGAGTTTGTTTGGATGATAATCTTCAATAAATTCTAAGAACTTAAGCAGATAAATTATTTGATGATCTCCCCAATAGCCTATGTAAGCCCATGGGTTATCTGGTTCGATAGTCTCCCAATCAAAGCCTCCTCTAGTAATACGGTATGGATTATAGCCATCAAAAGTAGTGGCATTTAGAAATTTATGAATCATCCCCTCAATAAAATCAGGATAAGAATATGCTAAAGCTTCCCAGTTTTGAAAAATATCCCTCCAATTTCCCTCATAGTCTAATATTTTTGAACCATCTTCATCACGAGTATTAATGGAAAATTTATTCCACGGACGGCTTGGATCGCCATGACGACGACTAAACTTAAGTGGTAAATATTCTAAACAAAGGCGCTTAAAGTTTTGGTTGTCATCATTTTTAACAATTTCTTTAAGTAGGTTTAAGTCAAATTGCTCAGGTAGTACTTGCAGAAAAGTATCTTTGAGTTTGAAGATATTGCTATTTGCATTAGAAATGTATTTTATAAAATCCCCTTTGTCAATTGTATAATTATTGTCAAAAACACCACCACGCATTATATTAAACATGGTATTGGCAAAATGCCTAATATTTCTTAAGCGGTCATTTGTCATCTGAAGTCCGTCAGCGCCCCCTACGAGTGTTAGTAAATGAGCAGAACCAGCTTCAACATCAGAAATTACCTGCTCAAGCAGCGATTTATTGGATCGGATATTGGCCTTTATAGCTATGATATCAGAAATACTTTGATTTACATTTAAAACCAACACCCATTCTTTAGTTTCACCTGCTTTTAAACTTATGGTATCGTTTAGAAAGTATGCGCCCTTTTCGGCTTTAATATCAATTTCTTGGAATACCTCTCGTCCTTTCCGAAAATTATCCAATTGAAGTGAGGAAATAAGCTTTTTGGATTGGGCTAAACCAATTGACCACACCACGTTAGCTTTTAGGGCTTCGCTTGGCTCGGCTTTATCAACAATAATAGCGCTAAGTGAGTAAATTCCTAATCCTGTGTCTTGTTCTAACTCACATTTTTTATAGGCGTCCACCAAATTACTACTGGCATTTTGCAAATCAGATTGAACTCCGTGGGGTAATAAATTTTGTATACCATCAAGAAGTTCAACTGAAATTAAAACATCACTTTGGTTTTTTAAACGAGATTTTCGTAAAAATCCATATTTATTACTAGAATTCCATTCATATGAAAACACAACATTCAAGTCGTGATTTATTTCTTCAAAGATTACCTTGTTCCCAAGTACATTCTTATATAAATTCCTTGAAACATTATATATCCCTTCGTGCCTTTTACTAAAAGGTTCCCATAGATACTTCTTGCCATTTGTAGTAATCAAAAAAATTGATTTACTCCCCGTAGTTTCTCCAGTTTCTGTAATTTTATCATCTGTATAATAAGGAAAAATGGCATAGTTACAGTTTTTTCTTCCTGCAGAAAGGCTTCCATTACTGGAAATAAACATCCAATGGTCAGAGTCACTTACAATACTCATGAAAAATGGACGCATAAAATCTGAATTTGAAATTTTATAAAAGGATTCACCCTCTACATTAATCTCTTCACCTTTAACCTTTTTTAAAGTTAAATCAGCTTTTTTTTCTCCTATGTATATACTGTTATTATCAGTAATGGATTTATCAATAATATGCACTTTTTAAATTGTTATTAATACCCCTAATTATTCACAATAATGATAGTACTCAATTGTGAGCGGTTTATACACCTTATGAAAATATTAGCTCAGTCTACCGCTATCAACCGAACATGCCAATCGTATGCTTCATCACCTTCTGTTGTTTGAAGAACCATCTCATTGTCTGTTCTTGACATGATCTTATACTGATGATTTCCTCCAACATACATGCCAATAAATGAAATTCCAGTTAGATTTAAAGTTTCTTGGCCGGCAGGAGCAGAAAGTGTCCAATTGCCGGAATAATCATCCAACGGATAATGATCTATTTCACCTAAATCATTAGCCACTTCACCAGATGCGCCAATATCATTATTAAAATACTCTTCAAAACCAAAAACAGTTCCGTTTGTAATATGAGTATAAGTTCCGTCTTCACTAAATATATATCTATCGTCATACATTCCTGTATATGATTTCTCATTAGGAGAAGCTGAATACCATGCAAAAGGGTCATCTCCCAAGCCAGGCCCTAAACCAAAGTGGTCTGGGCCTTCAGCTTTTATACGCCAGGTTCTTTGAGAATTTAAGTGAAGCATAGTAAGAAGCTCTGCAGGTGGTTCATAAAGAACTAAAACCTCTACTGTTTGAACAAAATTAGACTGGATTCCAGCTGTTCCAATGGCTAATATATTTATAGTATATTGGTTTAACCCAGGCGAAGTAAACAGGTGTTGTAATCTTCCACTTGGAGATAAATATTCAACACCGCCAATAACATATTTAAAAGCGAGAGTGTTTTTTGCTTTAGTAGTAAAAACAACCTCACCTGTCCCATCCCCATATGGATTTGCTGCATCAGCTCCCATGATTTCTACACTAAAGTCAATTTCTGATGGGACGATTATTTGTCCAAAATCATAGTTTTCTTCAGTGCATGAAATAAACATTATTATGAGTAATAAAGATTTTATATAGATTAATTTTTTCATTTTATTCAGCTAATAATTGAATGTTGTCAAAATAATACACACTATCATCACAAATCTCCCCTTTATCAAAATAAATTAATATTCTTGAAATTGAACTGCCGTGATGTGCGCTTAAATCGTAAGAAAGTCTTTGCCATTCTCCAGAAATAGTCGTGCTTTGGGTTATGTCAAATATATCCGTTCCAACAAAAAGGACATTGACATTAACTGTTTGTTCGCCATAAACATCTAGACTAAAAGTATCTGATTCTTCTGAGATTGAAAATGGTGAAGAAAATGACGTCAATAAACTTGCAAATGCTGTACATCCACTAGTCCTAACAACCTCTTGAACATTACAACTAATATTTGAAAGGGAAAGTGCAGGATTATTTGTTGCTCTGGTGGTAAGTCCACCAATGGGAGTAAAAGTATTTTTAAAAATATTAACAACTGAAATATTTAATGCCCCTGTATTACCATCTATGTTCTGTTCTGTTTCTGTCTGACACGTGGATAACACAAAAAAAGAATCTAATATTTCATTGGAGCCGATATCATTAGTTGAAAATGCAACAACCTTTATTTCATATTGCCCTGTTTCATATATGTGATTGATTTCATTTCCTGTTGATATTTCTTGAATTGCCGATCCATCACCTAAATCGATAAGAAAAAACTCTGCGCCATCAGCGTATGGTATAATTTGAACACTTCCTGAAAAATCTGTGGAAACTTTGGTCATTACCCCAACGTTTGTTGGCGCTTTTGAAAAGTCAGCAAAGGATGTATCTCGTAAACCATCCGAGTCACATGAATTAAGTATTGCTGTAACAAATATTAAAATTAAAATTTTTATTAGTCTCATTTCAATCATATAAAATTAATACCCGGGATTTTGCTCCCAATTGTTACCTGTAAGTTCAATTTCAACGACAGGAATTGGGAAAAGTTCATGCTTACCCTCTTGAAAACCAGTTATAAAATTTTTAGCTTGCTCGGTTCGAACTAAGTCAAAGAATCGGTGGCCCTCGCCCATAAGCTCTAGTCTTCTTTCATTAAAAATTGTTTGGTTAAGTGCATTGCCGCTTAATGACGTAACATTAAAATCTGAATTTCCAAATGCTCTTTCTCTAACTTGATTCAAATAATCACGGGCTATAGAAGGATTAGGATTCGATTTTTTGTTATGGGCTTCGGCTGCCATTAATAAAACATCTGCATACCTAATAGCACGGTAATTGTTAGGATTTGTAAGGTTGGGATCAGGGATATTAGCATCTCGTTTTCGGGGTAAATATTTTCGGTTAAAAAATCCTGTATGTTCGTATCCTTCACCATAAGAAATGGTAATCCCTAAAGAACCCCATTGTTCTACCCATTTTTCTATATCTAATATTGAAGTATCACGTCTAGTGTCTAATTCATTGTAGGAATCATATGCCTCTTGTGTGGGTACGTTGAAGCTGTAACCAGATTCAAATCTTGGGCCAAAGGGAGATCCTACATATTTGCGAATCCCTGAAAACCCAACAGCAATATTCCCCTCAACACAGGCAAAACAACCAAAACCACCACCTTCCATATCTGAGTACTGTACTTCAAATACGGATTCTTGACTGTTCTCATATTGGGCGAACAATGTGTGTACGCTAGCTACTCCTGAAGTCAAGTCAATAGGCCTATTGTCAATTACATCTTGTTTAGTTGCGGCTAATTTAATGTGGCTATAATCTACAGCAATAGCATAATAAATTGTTCCGCTTGTTAATCCGTCTAATGGTGCGACACTTTCGTAAAGAACAGGTTTCCCATTAAGTAAAATGTGGTCTTCAATCTCGATTATATCTGTATCAAAATCTACATGGCTTGGATTTTCAAATTCAAAAGTTGTGTCATTTTCAAAGAGGTCAGCAAAATTTTCAACTAAACTATAGTTATTATTAATTATTACTTCATCCAAAGCTAGTGCAGCTTCATCAAATTTATTTTGGTATAAATAAATTTTTCCTAATAAAGCTAGTGCAGCACCTTTAGTAGCCCTTCCTGCAAGCGTTTGGACTTCAGGAAGAATGCCTGCGGCATAAATCAAATCTGTTTCAAGCTGTTTATAAATTTCAGACACAGGAGTACGAGGCAAACTAAATTGATCTCCGTATTGTATGCGTTTATCAACAACTAATGGAACTGGACCAAACCATTTAACAAGTTCAAAGTAATAATATACACGGAGAAAATGGGCTTCAGCAATAATTACCTCACGCCCATCAAAGTCTGTTTTATCTCGGTTTTCTATAATATAATTTGCTCTATTTAACCCCGCATACATCCATCTAAAAATACTTCTTAGCTGAACATTATTTGCAGTGTGAATCATATCGTCAATTTGTTGAAACCCCGGAACGTCTGTGGCACTTTCTCCCCCACAAAGAGTATTGTCAGATGCAATTTCTCCAAGAAGAGAGCTTTGATAAGTCATACCTAAAAGATCATATGCCCCTATTAAAGCATCAAAATAATCTTCTTCAGAATTAAAATAGGCTTCTGAGTTAATATCATTTGATTCTACATAAACAAAGTCATCATTACATGAAATTGTTAAGAGTAAAGTCGAAAAAACTATTACGAATGTGTTATTGAAATTTTTCATCTATGCTAAAATTTAATATTTACTCCTAAAGAAAAAGTCCTTGGGTTTGGATAAAAACCTTGATCAAATCCACCACCAATTGGTGCGCCCGAAGAAGTTGTTGGGTCAAAGCCCTTGTATTTTGTGAATGTAAATGGGTTGTTTGCAGAGATATATAATCTAAATGATTCGATATCTAAAAATTGGTTGTCTAAAGAATACCCGAGCTGAATATTCTGAACTCTTACAAAAGATCCGTCCTCAACATAAAAATCAGAAAAGCGCGTATTTGGGTTTGCTGCTGTAGTAACACGAGGAGTTTTATTAGATGTTCCAGGCCCGTGCCAACGATCAAGCACATAAGATGGCCTATTTGTAAGTTTTCCGTACCGCTCGTAATTACGGACAATATCACTCCCCAAAGAGGCGAATGCATAGGCCTTAAAATCAAATTGTTTATAATCTAAAGACACATTAAGCCCCATAGTAATATCTGGTATTGGGTCCCCAATATAAGTTCTGTCTTTCTCGTCAATTATACCATTATTGTCTTGATCGACATAACGAAAATCACCTGGTACGGCATCAGCTCCAAGCGCACGTTGTGATGCATGGTCATCAACCTCTTCTAAAGTTTGAAAAATACCGTTTGTTTTAAGTCCATAGTAATACCCTATCGGGAATCCAGCTTCCATTCTTGAGGGTCCTTCAAAATTTCCAATTCCGAATCCACCTCCTAGAACATATCCAATTTGATTATCAACAACTAATACATTGTTTTCTAAAGTTGAAAAATTATAATTCAACCCAAAGTCTAAGTCATTAAAGAATGTGTCTTGATATCCAAATTCAAACTCAAAGCCCTTGTTTTCGATGGTGCCAGCATTTGCAAAAGGGTTGCCAGATCCTGGCGCCGCCGTACCCAACAAAGAACTTGATTCAACCACTAATAAAAGATTCCTTGTAGTCCTGTTATAGTATTCAAAAGTCATATTGACTTTATTGTTTAATAGCCTGAGATCTAATCCAATATTAAAAGTTTCTTGTTCTTCCCATTGAATATTTGGGTTTGATAAAGCTCCAATTGCAGTTCCAAAAACAAGTTGATTACCACCTAATGTATACACCCCTTCGCCATTCATTAGAGATACAAACCTGAAAGAACCTATTCTATCATTTCCTAATATTCCAAAAGATCCTCTAAGCTTTAAAAAATCTATTACTGAACTGTTCTCTAAAAAAGATTCTTCGCTAACAACCCAACCTGCAGAGGCAGATGGGAAATAACCAAACTTATTGCCAGGCCCAAAATTAGAAGAGCCATCTCTTCGTAAGACAGCGGTTAACAAATACTTACCTTGATAATCATAGCGTAATCTTGTAAAATATGACAGTATGCGAGAATCAGATATACGATTAGATCTATTTATAAAAATTTGTTGAGTACTTTGTGCGTCTGCTAAATCGGCATCATTTATATCAGTAATAACTGGCATATTAAATCCGATTGAACCATAACCATCTTGAAAAGTTCTGAAAATGCTGTTACCTAAAGTAATTTTCACGTTATGCTTATCGGCAAAAGTGTCTTCATAATCAAAGAGTAAGTCAACAGTATAGTCACGATAAATATCTAATGGCTCATTATAGCCTGCATTTTGAGAATCAAAAACTTTATCCCCAAAGACTCCCTCAACACCATAGTCTGAAATCGGTCCATAATAACGACCTCTTACTTCAGTATAATTCCCTTGGTAATTGGCCTGAAGGCTAAGTTGTGGTAAAATACTGTACTTCATTCCAAGCACAGCACTGAAACGGTCTGCCTGTGTACGATTAATAGCTAAAAACTTTTGCTTTAGTGGGTTTACCACTTCGATAGGCTGATCAACAGCGCGTGTGAATTCGCCATTTTCGTCGTAAACAGGTAGATTTGAGGGCATACTAATAGCGTTGTATAAAAGTGATCCAATACTATTTTCAGGCAATGTCCTTCTATATGTGTTACTATACAATAGACTTGCATTTAAATCTAAGTCTTTAATCGGGGTTACACTGTAATTGACTTTTCCTGTATATCGTTGAAAATTTGATTTTATGCCTCCTACAATTCCATCTTGAGAGAATGAAGAGAAACTAGCACTGTATGTTGATTTTTTACCACCTCCTCTGAGGCTAAAGTCTTGATTTGTAATTTCAGCTAGCTGAAATAGTTCCTCTTGCCAATTAGTTCCTTGATTAATATCACCTAGGTAGTCAAAAGGCAGGTCCTCACCACCAGCGGCGTGAGCCTCATTGGCAATCAATACAAATTCAGTAGCATTCAGTAATGGTAACATTCGAGTCGTTTCTTGTAAACCTGTGTATGCATTGTAACTAAACTTGATCGGGGTGTCGCGGCGTCCCGTTTTGGTGGTTATAAGTATTACTCCATTTGCAGCACGTGTACCATAAATACCCGCAGATGCATCTTTTAAAACAGATATGCTGGCAATATCGCTAGGGTTAATAACGCTCAATTCTTCGATAACATTTCCATCTACTAATATAAGTGGTCTATTGTCTCCATTAGTTGATATCCCGCGAATTCTAATGTCTAATCCTGCACCTGGAGCACCAGATTGTGAAGTGATATTGACACCAGCAACTTGCCCCTGTAAAGCTTGCTCAATTCTAGTTGGCTTGATGTTTTCTATAGTTTCACTACTAATTACAGATACTGCTCCAGTAACTTCTTTTTTAAGCTGAGATCCATACCCTACAACCACCACTTCATCTAATGAGCTTATCTGCTCTTGAAGCGAAATTTGAAAATTTGTGTTGTCACCAACTTTTATCTCAATTGTTTTAAAGCCTATAGAGGAAAATATCAAAACATCTTCAGGTAAAATACCACTTAGACTAAACAATCCATTAAAGTCAGTATTAGTGGCAATTTTTCTGTCTTTTAGAATAACAGTTGCTCCAGGAATGGGTGAATTTGATTCTGCGTCTAAGACTTTACCATTAATTGTTTGTTGCCCATAAACAACGCTCACTAATGAAAAAGTTAATAATAGCAATATAATTCTCATAAATTAGTATTTATTGTACTTGTTTTTTACTGCAATGACAAAAATATATTTTATTTAATTATTACTTGTTTACAGCACCTATACAAAACACATACAGTTATCATAAATTTATTATATAATCAATCAAATTTATATCCCGAGACAAGTCCATCCGCTTTCTTAATCTGTACCTTTTAATTTCGACACTTTTTGGTGAAATATTAAACAATGGTGCAATTTCTTTTGACGTTAAGTTTAGTCTTAGATATGCACATAACCGCATGTCATTATGAGTTAGTTTTGGGTGTTTAGATTTTATATTTTTTAAGAAATCCTTATCCGAGTTATCAAAAGCTTCTCTAAAAAATTCCCAGTCATCTGTCTTTTTAGATTTTTGTTTGATCAATCTTATAACACGAGTTGTCAACGGAGTTGATTCCATGTTTTCTAAATCTTGTAAAATTGTTTGTAAAAATTGATTTTTCTTTACGATTGCCATTGTTGCAATAGCAAGTTCTCGATTTTTACTTTTAATACTTTCTTCCAGGTTTTTATTCTCGAGATGAATAAGTTCGTCTTTGTTCCTTAGCTCAATTAATTCCAACTTTTGATTATTCTCTTTAATTATTCTTAATTGTGCTTTGGCGTAATATCTCTCGTAAGCTTTATTGATCATTAATGCCATTAAAATAAAAAAGATAACAACTGTGAAAATTATCATGTTATTAGCGTACCATGGCTTCAAAATGTTAAATACTCTTTGGGTAGAGACGACTTCTAAATCACTAATTCGCGCTTCAAGCTTTAATTTATATGTTCCAAAACCTAGGTTTCCGAAACTAACATTATCGTAATTATCCCATTTACTCCAGGTTTTGTTATACCCCTCTAAAATATAACGGTATTTTATTTTATCACTGTACTTATATTCTGGTAAACTAAATTCAAATGAAATGGTATTAAATTCGAAAGGTACATTATTAACCCCGCTTATATTAAGTGTTTTTATTTGCTGTAAAACGTTTTTGGAAGAAATCTTACTTATAATTATGTCTTTACTAATTTTAGGTGATGAGGAAAAATTTGTTAATAAATAGCCATCTCTAGATCCGATTAAATAATTGTTTTCTCCTAATAATGAGATATTTTCAAAACCAATGACATCTTTTCTTGTTTGCTGTCCAATAAAAAACCTGCTAAATTCTAGTTGTTTTGAGAAAATATTTTTTTCTAATTTGTATATATAATTTTTCCCAAACAAAAAGAGTTGATCATTACTTATGGCAAACATTTTTTGAGCAATAAAAGTATCCTCTGCCAATAAATTTGTAATATGATTATTAAGTTCAAACTTTTCTTCATTAATATTAAATTCGTATAACCCCTCGCGATTGAAATAATATATACTACCACCCATAGAACTCAGATCCGAAGGCCCCATCTCAATTGGCAATGTTGTCACTTTTTTAATTGACTTATAATCTTTAGAGATTTGTAATTTAAAGACCCCTTTGTATCCATGACTAACAATGGCGCTGTTTTTAGATGCTATTTCAATATATCTCGAGGAAATATCGAACCCTTTTAATTTATTAATGTACTGCCATTTATTATTTTCTTTATTGATTATATGTAGCCCATTGTATGTTCCCACAAGAATCTTAGATTTATTTATTTTAGAAAACTTCCAAGCACCTGTATCTTTTATAAGCGGAGTTACATTAGTGTCATTAATTTGAAAAAAACCTAAAGTGTGCGAACAAAAAAGTGTGTCATCAATTTTTGCTAAGTTCCACACCTGGCCTTGTAATTGTTCTATTTTTTTAAATAATGCTTGGGAATTTAATTCTCTATAAAATAATCCTTGATTAGTGCCCAAGTATAATTTATTGTTATGGATTGCGCTAGTGTAAACAGAGCCAAGATTTCCTAAATAATCAAAATAAAATTTATTGTTAGAATTTAAATTGACCATGGCAAGACCATTATCTAAACCAACCCACAAGTTTTGATTTAAATCAACAAAAGTGCTTAGAACAGTATTGTTATTTAATCCACTCCCTTTTTTAAGAGAAAAAACCACATCCCCCTTTTTATCTAAAATTATTAATCCATTAGTGACTGTTCCTATTACAAAATATTCATTTCGAATGTTAGTTGCGCTGTAAACCAATGAATCATTGAAAATAGAATTAGGATTAATACGCCAACGACGAATTTGATTTGACTGCATTAGATAAAAACCATCCTTGTCCGTTAAAAAAAGGAGGTCGTCACCTCGACTAAAAATTTCTACAACTGTATTATTGTTGAGTTGAGACCCAGAAACAAACTTTAACAATTTATCACTACTTACTTTATAAATTGAGAAATCGTAGGTTTGAATATAAACATCGTCGTCGACAAAATATGACTTGATTATTACGTCATTTTGGGGTTTTAGTGTATTTAAAGAGTTTGTGATTTGATTATAGATTATCAATCTATTTAGGGATTGGAAAATAATAAATTGTTTATAATGATTAATTTTCCAAATCTGTTCCTCTTCGAGCATATTAAATTCGAGATTTTGAACAATTGAAAAATACTCAAGATTTCCGTCAGCAGTAGGTTTCCAATAACCAAAGTCCATATACGCCCCGGAATAAATAATATTATTGTGTACATACACTGAGCGTAAAATAGATTTATTCGGAGAAGGATATAAACGCCAATGATTACCATCAAAAGACAACAATCCTTCATTGTTAGCTACATAAATAATTCCAGATTCGTTCTGCGAAATGTTCCAGTTCTGGCTTCCAGCATTGTATAGTTCGGGTGTATAGTTTTGTAGTGGGGGTAATTCTTGAGCAAAAAGATCAAAAAAAACAAAAAAGCAAAAAAACTTTACGGTTGATTTATTCAATTATAAGAAGATTTAAATGCTAATCTATTAAATAAATATTAAATATGAATACCTCTTAATTATAACAAGTAAAAAGGCGTTAGCTATTAGCTAACGCCTTTTTGTAGTACAATGTGATTGGTTTATTACATTGTTAAATTAAATCAAATTAATGAAGATTTACAGCGATTACCTTACAATTAACTTATTGACTGAAGTTTTTCCGTCGTGTTGAATCTCAATCATATAAAGTCCGCTTCTTTCTGAAGATAAATCAATTCTGTTCGTGTTAAAAGCCTCATTTACAAGCTGACCATTAATTGAGAACACTTTGATTTTGTCTACTTTTTCAACACCTGAAATGTTTATAATTCCATTTGTTGGGTTAGGATAAACAGCTATTACTTCATTTATAGCATTAATATCATCTAAACCTAATGTTGCAAGAACACCAAATTTAAAGTCATCTATTTGAAATACATCATCATTTGGATCAGCACTAGCTGCAGTTTGTGTGTCAAAAAATATTACAATCCTTGTCATATTTGTTGAGGTATGAGCTGTAGCATCAATTGTAATAGTTTGCCAATCACCTGCATTAGTATAGTTAGCCTCAGATCCTGGGTTCCATTCATGATTATTCCAATGTTCACCTCCAACTTGAAGTTTAAAGAATACTTTAGAAGCTCTTGGCCCCTTTACTTTGAATGAAAATCCTTTGTCACCAGCAGATAAATCTAACGGAGCAGAATTGTAAAATATATGCGCCCAGTCAGAAGCATTTGTACTTGACCCTGTACCATAACCATTTGCTTCATCAAAAGAAGCACCATCAGCAGCGCTCCACCCTGAATCACCATCATTAAAGTTTTCGCTGTATGATGTAATCGCACTTACAGGATTAGGAACCTCTGCGCCTAATTGAAAGACAAAATTATCAACATAAGATGTGTCTGGTTGAGCTGAAGGATCTCCGCCTCCCCAATTAAACAATACTATTTTTGAAAATTCTCCTGATGTATTATTAGCATTACAGTTACCAGGAGCACCATCACAATTAGAGAAATCTACAGTTACTGTTTGCCATTGGCCATCTCCGTTTAATGAGAATGATTTTTCAACAGTCGCACCTGTAGTTAGTTCACCTTCAAGTTTTAATAGATATCCATATTGTCCAGCGTTTGCACCATGGTCAGACCAAATATCAAAAGTTACAGTTCTGTTATTATCATCCAATTTAATTGTTGGTGAACCAGGGGCTATGTTAACATGGATATTTTGCCAAGAGCCGTCATTATACTCTAATTTAAGTACTTTACCTTTTCCACTATTAGATGGATCATCGACTACAGACGTACTTGCGCCATTATGTGCCTCAAGCCTACTATCATTCTCATCAAAATCTTCAAAGTTTATTTGAGGAGCGGGATAATTTCCTTGATCGCCCTCTGAAGTGTAAACAACAAAGTTGCCATTATTATCAATAGCATCAATTGCTGTTAAATCAACATCAATTTGTGTTTCAACTGCAGAAACCGAAAAGTCGGTATTTGTATTTGCGTTTTTAGAAACCATATTGTCTCCACACCAACCATTTGTACCGTTATGGAATCCAACTTCAAAAGATTTAGTTGAATAAAATGGTATTGACATAGTTCCTGTAAAAACACCGTCAGTATTTGTTGTGATAGCTGTAATATTGTAACATGATGTGCCAACATTTCTAATACCATATTGACCACTGCTGTGGTCAGGATGATAACCTCTTATTGTGAAATTAACATCTACAACAGCATTTGCGGATGTAGTTGCCCAATTAGTTGTTGTATCTCTATCAAGTAAAAATAAGTCTGCAATAACAGTGTTTGCTCCAGCTTGATAAGTGAAATCACCTCCAGCGATGGCATCGCCAGAAGCAGCATTGATAGCAGTGTATCCAGAAGAAGCATCAGTGGCAATAACTTTAAAGCTGATTTCACCGGAATCTTTAGGAAGTGTAAGTGAGCCATTCCAAATTCCATCATTATCAGAATCTGAAAATGGAGATGAAACTCCTACTGATCCATTGCCTAAGCTGTAAAATAATGCTAAGACTTCTCCATTATCTACATTTGGGTATTTTGAGTTTCCATTTGCATTTATTGTGACATTTAAAACCGTATTAGGTGATGGAGTATTCCAAGCAAAAAAATTGTCTATATACATCAAGGGGATTGAACCCTGCGGATTTGGTTCCCATTTAACTCCATTAGTCACATTCAATTCAGAAGAAGCATAGTCGGATAAATTCATTGTAATTGTTCTCCAACCTGCAGGACCTGCTGGGATAGTATAATCTACCTTTACTTCACCTGCATTTAAAAGAGCAATTCCAAATGTAGCGTCTGCAGTTAATTCAGGAGTCCATACATCAACACTCATAAATTCAAAAGTAGAAAGATCAATTGCACCCTTTGGACTAGACCCATTGGTCCAATACTGGCCAATATAGTTTGCCCCTTTGAGCTTCAACATTTTATCAGCTCCAGTTCCATCTAAATCATGTATTGATATATCTCCAGAGCTCCATCCAGCTCTTAGCTCATTATCATTCCAATCAATAGATCCAGCAAATGAATCAGAAAATATGTTTAAGACATCTGCAGAATCATTAGAAGGTGTAGGTGCTGCAGATTCAGGGGTAGCATCCCCTATAATCTCTGAGCCATCTGTAAATGTTATGTTATCATAATACCTTAAGTCATCTTTTTTGTGGGCTCCATTTCCGTAATTAACAAATAAAACAAGAAGACCCGCTTCTAGTGCTTCAACAGCGGCTCCACCTTTATCTACAGAAGTATCAATTGTGATTGTTTCCCAACCAGTTCCAGAAACAGGAAAACTAAATTCTTTAGCGCCATTAATAGTGCCTTGTTCTAATTTTAACATACCAGTGTAAGTTCCAATGTTGGGATCACCTGTGTGATCAGTCCAAACATCCAACGTTACTGTTTTACCTGGCCCAATGGAAAGTAAATTTTGACCAGCGGTAAGTTTAATTTGGGCATTTTGCCAATCTGCATTAGCATTTGAATATTGAACTTTAAGAGTTTCTCCCCTAGAACCACCTGTAGGATCTTGAACAATTGAAACATCAGGTCCATTGTCTCCCCTAACAGTCCAATCATCTCCTCCAACAGTCCATGATTCACTAAAAGTGATCGGACTTGTTTGAGCAACAGCAAAAACACCAATTGCTAAAAATGTAATAACTGAGTAAATATTTTTCATATTTAGTTTTTTAAAGATTATAAAGTTGTCAAATATATAATAAGGGGTGCAAAAAAAATAAATAAAACACTATACAATACCACTACATAATAACACTTTATTGTAATGAGTTCAATATTATATATCTGTTAAAGGCTTAAAATTAGTTATACAAATCCTTGACAATATTGTAGGCTTCTTTTTTAGAACGGTCATGTTTTACAATACCCCAATATTCCTCATTTGCAGCACCATCATAAGGCACACCCCCGCTATTAGGTGCTTCACCACCTGAGTCTTGTTGGCTTGGGTTACCAGCTTTCCACCATTCATCACTGAAAGAAAATAATGTAACGCCCATACAAACATCGCTTTTAGACAAAATACCAGATAAAATATTTTGAGTAGCTTGTGCTTGTAAATCTTCTCTTTCGATATTAGAACGCGAATCATAACTATCTGCACCTGCTTCAGAAATATAGAGTGGTTTTTCCGATAAAGCGATAAACGCCTCTATTGCTGGAATATTATTATCCCATCGATACAAATTCATTCCCCAAATATCAACGCTTGGGCAACTATTAAGTGCAATTTCAGTTGGCACTTCTCCGTGAGCGGTTGCAACAGGATGGTTGGTATCAATGGTTTTAATTTTTGTAGCAACTTCTTCCAGAGTACGATACCAATTATTTAAGTTTCCACCAAACCAATCTGGATGATAATTATTTTCATTTCCTACCTCCCACATTAATACTGCCGGATGTGTCATGTAATCCCTTACATAAGCTTCATAATTGCCATTGTAATCAACCTGCATAATTACTTTGATTCCTGCACTATGGTATGCATCCAATTCAGCTCTATCAAATATCTGAGCATAAACTCTTACTGTATTAATATTTGCTTCAACCATCATGGGGATATCTTGCTGATAATTAAAGTATCCGTTGCGTCCGTAACAAATCCCCTTAATATAGTATCTATTACCATCAACAAATAATTTTTTTTGAGAAATGGTTACAATAGAAGGAGTTTCAACTTTAGGTGTAATTGTTTCATCTGGGTCATAACTTTTACTTGAACAGCTCGTGAAAAAAATGAAAAAAATGAAAAGTGAATAATTGAATTTAAATATCATTTAATTTGATTTATATATCTTAAAAATAGTACGTTGATTTCCGTGAAATACCTCTGCAAAGTTAATGTGCCCCGAAAGGGATTCATTATTAATCAGATGAGATTTTGTGTTTGGTCGGTAAATACCAATC
>MDSV01169903.1_pt1 | contig 68473 bp, 56 predicted proteins | sample 810851 | NCBI WGS metagenome assembly MDSV01 (sample SAMN05326640, study PRJNA326480) | marine metagenome | isolation source: seawater | place: Atlantic Ocean: North East | collected 2012
ACATTGCCCGGTTAAACAACTGAAGGTTGTGATGATAGGGCAAGACCCCTATCCTCAACCTGATGTTGCTGATGGAATAGCATTTAGCTGTAGCAAGAAGGGAAAGCCTGAGGCTAGTTTACGCTATATATTTAAAGCACTGGACACACCAGATGCAGATCCAGATCTAAAGAGATGGGCTGAACAAGGAGTGTTATTGCTTAATACTGCTATGACAGTAGAGGTAGGTAACATTGGCTCTCATTATGAAATGTGGAAGCCTTTTACATCTGCTCTTCTTACAGAGATTAGCAACTTGGAACCTCATATTTGTGTTGTTGGTCTTGGTAAAAAAGCTCAAGAATGGTTAGGTTACTTTCCATTCGCACACAAAATAGAAGTGTCACATCCAGCTAGTGCTGCCTATCGTAAAGGTGGAACGTGGGATCATCAAGACGTATTCAATCGTATAAATGAATACTTATCTTGGCAAGGAAAAGACTTGATAAAGTGGTAACCTTTTCGTATATTTGATAACCTTAAAACCAATATATATGTGGGAATTTTTTCAGATAATTACTAAGTCTGGTATGACTCCTAATGAGTGTCTTTCACTCTTTGCAGTTCATATGAAGATTACACCTCACTACGGTAATAATGTCAATGCTTTATTAGATAAAGGGCTAATTGAATTTAATGATTCAAAAAACCATTATGTAATTACAGCTGATGCTAAAGATATTATGACTGAGTTAGACAACTATTTTCTTAAAGCAAAAAAGAAAACGGATATACAACTTTTGGGAAAAGACTTTGTATCATTAATTAAAGATTACAGAGAAATATTCCCAGCTAAGAAATTACCAAGCGGTAAACCTGCAAGAAATAATGTAAAAGCTTTAGGCACAGCATTTAGATGGTTCTTTGAAACCTATAGTTATGACTGGGCAACTATATATAAAGCAACTAAGATGTATGTAAATGAATACAGAGATAAAGATTATTTATATATGCAGACAAGTCAATACTTTATTAGTAAACAAGATAAACACAAGGTAAAACATTCTACTCTTGCTGATTATTGTGATATGATATTAGAAGGTATTGAAACAGAAGATGAACATTTTAAAGAAAAAGTAGTATAATGGCAAAAGCAAAAGAAGCTTGGGTAGGGCAGTACGCTGCCTTCAATGAAGCACTTAAGTATATGTACCGTAGACAAACCGGTGAGGAGAAGTCTATATATACACCTTGGCCTAAGTTTAATGATGCTACAACTGATGGATTAGAATGGAATACTCTTACAGTAATTGGTGGTAGACCTGGTTCAGGTAAAACACTTATTAAAGATCAGATAGTAAGAGAATCATTTGTATTAAATCCAGCGGATGATTTTAGAGTATTAGAATTTCAGTTTGAAATGGTAGGTAGAACCTCAGCAATTAGAGAGTTCTCATCCATAACCGGTAAAACATATAAAGAATTATGTAGTGCTGGTAGTAAACTAAAGACAGATATTTTAAATAAATGTCATGCTTATGCTAAAGAAAGGGTCAAGCACCCAGTAGATATAGTAAGTAAACCTTTAACTGTAAACCAAATGCGTGATCAGGTAGATATGTATATGAATTTACATAAAGGTGCTAAAACTATAATAACATTGGATCACACTATGCTTGTAAAAAGAGCACCCTATCAAAATAGTAGTTTAGATATGCTATTTGAATTAGGAGAATTCTTTACACAAACAAAACGTGAGTATCCATGTTTGTTTGTTGTTATATCACAATTAAATAGAAACATTGATAACCCTGATAGGGCTGTTGATGGAAAGTATGGTAACTATGTACTTGAATCAGATATATTTGGTTCAGATGCAATGTTACAACATGCTGATACTTTAATAGGTATAAACAGACCAGCAAAACAAAAGATCAGATACTATGGACCTGATAGGTATATCATAGAAGATGATAGAACACTTGTATTACATTTCTTGAAAGCAAGGAATGGTGATGCAAGGATGAGTTTCTTTAAAGCTAAATTTGAACAAATGGAAATAGCTGAAATGAAAACACCAGAACAACAGCAAAGGAGGTAAACCTATTTATTTTTCTCCCCAGCTGTTGATTGCACGTTTAAAAATTATTAAATGATAAGTACTAAAAATAAAAGTTATATGTCACCAGAAGAAAGAAAAGCAAAAGTTAAGAAGTTGCGTGAAACACACCAAGTGTGGTTTAATGACAACAAATTAACTGATGCATTATATATACCTAAGATGGCTTACAGGCCACCTGGCAAAGATGAATTACATGTCAGCTTCTTTCCTAGTGAATTAGAGAAAGATCAAGACGTGTACACTGAATTTGTAAGTATTGATTATGAATCAGAAGACCCAAAGAGGACTTTGTATCTACATAAACGTAATCCACATTGGCGTGAAGAATATGAATTAGTAGAGAGTAAGTCTGGTTATCAAAGACATTTGATACCCGTCAGTGAATTAACAGTGATCAGAGATATCACAGACAGTGTAGCAAAAGTAATAGAAGACTTTGCTAACTTGCCTGACCCTGATAATAAAAAAGATCCTACTGTTAAAGATGTGCTTGGAGAGATTAACGCTTCTTTACAAGCTATAAATAAAACAATGTATCACATATTAAATAAAATGGAATAAATGGCACAATCTGTATTAATTATTGCTGACTCAGGCACAGGTAAATCAACAAGTATGAGAAACCTTGAGCCTAAGTCAACTGTTATAATCAACATTGCTAATAAGCCTTTACCTTTTAAGGGCTGGAAGAGCAAGTATACTGTAATGAATAAAGATAACCCAAAAGGTAATCTTGTAGCGGTTTCATCTGCTGCTGGAATAGGCAAAGCAATGAAACATGTAAATGATAATATGCCACACATCAAGACATTAGTTGTTGATGATTGGCAATATATGAGTTCTTTTGAATACTTTGATAGAGCACATGAGAAAGGCTATGATAAGTTCACTCAAATAGCGGCTAACCTTGCACAAATTGCAAAAATGCCAAAAGATATGAGAGATGACCTTACTATATATTTCTTAACTCACTCAGAAGATTCAACAGATATTAATGGTAACCGTAGAGTTAAAGCAAAAACTGTAGGTAAAATGATAGATAATGCATTAACTTTAGAAGGTCTCTTTAGTATTGTCCTATTTGGGAAAGTAGTAAAGGATGACAAAGGAGTTTATCATTATGGGTTTGATACCCAAAACAATGGAGAAAACACATGTAAATCTCCTATGGGTATGTTTGATGATTCATTCATACCAAATGATCTTGCATACGTGAATAAGTGCATAGATGAGTATAATAATTAATTAATTAAAATTTAAGAAAGTATGTTAAGTACAAAAGACATGTCCGCTGGAAGCGGAAGAGTAAAACCAGTAATGGGTTCAGGTAATAATGTTATCAGAATCAACAGTGTAACATTTGATGTTACTCCATATGATGCAGACGCATATAATATAGTATTACATGTTGAAGGTAAACCAGAAGAAGGAGAATTCCAAGGTTTCTTAAAAGATGTAGCTAATCCAGAAGGACCTAGATATGAAGGTCAAGTTGGTAGAATTAGATTTGCTCCATATCCATATAAGGATACTACATTACCAAGTGGTGTAGAAATCTCTAGAGATAATGAAGTACTAAAGGCTATGATTTATCTTAGTGAAGTATTAAATAAAAGAGATGAGTTAGATAAGATTGAAGCTAATACTATTGAAGACTTTATGGTAGAGTGTAATAAGTTATTCTCTAACAGTGATTTCTTTAATGCTTGTATTGGTGGTAGAGAATGGGAAAACAAAGATGGTTATGTAAACCTTGACTTGTTCTTACCACGTATGTCAAAAGATGGTATACCTTTAGAAGCTCTAGATAAAGAGAACAGTAGACTATTGACATACAATGAAAATGATCACCTGAGAAGAATTCAAAAGAAAGAGAATACTTCAACAGGTAGTTTTGAACCAGCAAAGACTACAGTAAATGCTGGAGATGACTTTGATTTATAATACATAATATAAGTAATAGGTGCTCACTGGTGTTAGTCCAGACGTGGCAACAGCAGCTTAATGGGAGTCAAATACAATAGCGTAACCAAGGCCCCACCTATTATTTATTTATTATATTTATAAAATGCTAAATACAAAGAACTTAGTATCAAGAGAATCAAATGTACCCAGCTACTGGGTATTCCAACATTATCTAACACTATCTGAAACACTTACAGGACAAGATATAAAAATTAAGTCTGTATTTAATCCTACTGAGAGAACACCATCAATGTGTATCTTTGTAGATAAGTCCATAATGCAGTATAAGTTTAAATGCTTTTCTACTGGTAAGTATGGTAGTAAGATTGATCTTGTGAAAGAACTATTTAATATAGACTATTCACAAGCTGTAACAAGGATAGTAGAAGATTATAATAAGTATGCTAAAACAAATGGATCTGGTAAAACAGATTTTAAGATAGCAGCAAAATGGAAAATTGACTTCATAAAAGAAAGAGGTTGGTTTAATGTTGATGCAGATTATTGGTTAGCATATAATATTGGTAGTAGTTTATTAAAGGAATACAACGTTAGACCTATAGACTATTACAATATGGTAAAAGAAGACACCGGTGAAATAAAATCACTACAAATTAAAGGTAAACATATGTATGGTTACTTTGATAAGGAAGGTGATATTTATAAGATATATCAACCTTTATCAAAAAGGCATAAGTTTCATAAAGTAAAACCTTATTTACAAGGTTATGACCAATTGAAATACAGTCAGCCTTATTTAGTTATTTGTTCATCACTTAAAGATGCAATGTGCTTGAAGAGCTTTGGGCTTAAAGTAGAAGTTATTGCACCTGACAGTGAGAATACAATAATAAAACCGTATATTGTTGAAAATTTAAAGAAGAAGTATAAGAAAGTAATAACATTGTTTGACAATGATGAAGCAGGACACAAAGCTATACAAAAATATAAAGAGATGTATAACTTAGATGGCTGCTCACTGAATAATTGTAAAGATATTTCAGATGCTGTAAAGCAACACTCAGCACAAACAATTGCTAACTCTCTTAGATCTCTTCTAATAAAAACCTTAAAACAATAATTATGAAGTGGTTTATACCAGGTAATGTACCAAGTAGTAAAAACGGAAGAAGATGGACAGGTAAATACTTTATTGCAAGTAAGACTGTAATGAATTACAGAAAGAAAACAAAACAGTATTTTGAGCAATATGGGCCTTTATTTGCAAAGGAACTTGAAAAATATAAACTCCCTGTTAAAATAGCTTTTACTTTTATTAGAGGTACAAGACACAAATTTGATTATATAAATCCTGCACAAACAATACAGGATGATATGGTTAAACATGGTTGGATTGAAGATGATGATATGAATCATATAGTACCAGTGTTCCCTGAATACAGGTATGATAAAGTAAATCCAGGTGTATTTATAGAAATTTTAAAAGAAGAAGAAGATGTACTCAACAAAGGACATAGAAAAGACAAACATACAAAAGTCAGCACTACTTCTAAAGCTAAAAGATCAAGGAATAGCAGAAATACAAATTAATTTCTCTGGTTCTGGTGATAGCGGAGATATAGATGAAGTAGAATATATAGACATGAATGGTAATAGTTCATGGCAACAAGGGTATCAAGGCCCTGAAAATCCAACACAATTTACAAATCAAATAAGTGATTTATTTTATGAAAAGGTTGATGAAGAAGCATGCAAGCATGGTGATTGGGTAAATAATGATGGAGGCTATGGTACTCTAATTATAGAAACAGCTACAGCTAAATTTAAATTAGAATATAATCAAAGAACTGTAGAGTTTTATGAACATGACGGTGCTTCAATCTATGATTCATTTGATAATAATGAATTCAATAAAATTGACATTCCTCAGCATTGGAAAATAAGAATGGGTCAGTTACCTGGTACATATCAGTAATAGATTTCTTTTGACCTATTTATATTTCTCCCAAGCTATAATATGATAATTTATTAATATGGCACACCCGCTACTACACAGCAAGAGTTCTTGCAGAAAGTGGGGTGGACAAACTAGTGACTATGAGCCAATACATAATTGGTTTGATGACACTAAAAAGTGGTTAGGTCACTCCAATCACCGTATGTTCCGCCACCATTCTGAAGGAATCTTTGAAGCTGAACAAATATTTGGAAAAAGTTTTATCAACTCTGATGGTAAAACAGTATATACAAGATATGTTGGAGAACAACATGTTAAAGAAGATTGCAATGGTTATATACCATCTGCAAAAGAGTGGATGACATGTATAATGGGTAATGTCAGACCAAAATGGATGAGAAAAGCCCAACTAATTAATGACTAAATGGAAAAAAAATCAAATTCATTTATCACACTATGTATGTTTGGATTTGTTTACTTTATTGGTGTGTTTTCAGCAATGTATTTTTGCTACAAACAACCAGTAGATAAACATGTAGAAATAACAAACCGGTACCTTAACTGGCCGGAAAAAGATTGTTACTCCATGACAGAAATTGAAATGATAATTGAAGGACCTTAATAATTAAAAATGAAAAAAGAAGATTTTAAAAATATACAAGCACTATTAAATGGCGCACCTGATGATTATGAGATAGCTATATCTAATATTAAAAATATAAAACCTCATGAAATCTTTATATTATTACTTGGTAAAGACCTTGTAACTGAGAAACGCTCTAAATTTATTGCAGAGTTTCCTGAAATTAATTGGCCTGAAGGTAAAGACTTTACTTATAAGGCTTTATATCAAATTTGTAAGAACATGCCATCTGAAGTACAGGAACTTTTTACAGATATAATATCTAAAACAATACATGGATATTATTCTGAGACATTTGCATTTGTAGAAACATTAAAAGTAGAAATAAAATGGTAAAAGAATATTTATCTAAAGCAGTTAAGACATTAATACTTGAGGAGCCCTTTTACGGGCTCTTTATTGTTGGTCTTAATAAAATATATAGAACAGATATACCTACAGCAGGTGTAAGTCAAAATGGTATAGGAGTGCAATTAGTAGTAAATCCTGAGTTCTTTGGAAATTTGAATGAAGATCAAAGAAAGGGATTGCTTAAACATGAAGTGCTTCATATATCATTTGGTCACTTACTTACAAGGAATCTCTATAGTGATAAGCAATTATTTAACATTGCTGCAGATCTTGAGATTAACCAATATATTGCAGAACGTTGTTTGCCAGAAGGAGGACTAACATTAAATAGTTTTCCTGAACTTAATTTGCCAAATAAAGCAGGTACTGATAAGTACTATGAATTATTACAGCAAGCTAAGAAAGATAATACATCACCATCTCTTGATGATCTATTAGGTCAAATGGATGGTAACAGTCAGTATTGTCATAGTACATGGGATGAGTTTGATAATCTACCTGAGTCAGAAAAAAAACTGATTAAGAAACAAGTAGAACATCAGATAAAAGAAGTGGCACAACAAACAGAAAAAAGAAGAGGGCATATACCGGGGGAATTGGCAGAGTTAATACGTAGATTATTAAATATTACTCCACCTAAATTTAATTGGAAAGCTTATCTAAAAAGATTTGTAGGAAACTCAAGTGTAGTATATACTAAAAAACTTAGGCGTAAGTATAACAAAAGGTACAGTGAAAATCCTGGCCTAAAAATTAAAACAAAAAACCACGTGTGTGTTGGCGTAGATACATCTGGCTCAGTTTCAACTAATGAGTTGATAGAGTTTATGAATGAAATAAATCACATGCATAAAACGGGTCATAAAATTACAGTAGTACAGTGTGACACACAAATAACATCTATTGAAGACTTTAATCCTAAGAAGGATTGGGGAATTAAAGGTAGAGGAGGAACAGATTTCCAACCAGTTATTGATCATTACAACCAAAGTAATTATACGGCACTTATATATTTAACAGATGGTGAGGCATATACTCCAGAGAACTGTCCTAAGAACGCATTATGGGTTCATAGCAGTCAATGTAGAATAAATGAAGAATTACCAGGACTTAAAATACAATTAAATTAAAATAAAATGGCAGAAGTAAATTTAAATATTGATGAATTAAAAGGGTTTGTAAATCATATGATTACAAACAATAGACATATAAGAAAAGAAGGTAAGAATCCTGTCTCAGTAGAAATACTTGGTGAATCAGGTATTGGTAAGACTTCTACGGTTATTGAGCTTGCACAAGATAATAACCTGGACTTTGTAAAATTAAATCTATCACAGATAGAAGAAATAGGTGACCTTGTAGGTTTCCCTGTACGTCAATTTCAGATGTATAAAGAGAAACAGATAACAATACCTACTAAAAGTGATGATTTAAATATGGTTACAGCAACACAAAGAGCTGGAGGCGCCAGTTTAGCTAACTTAAGTAGTACAAATACAGTAACAAAAAAAGTTGGTATGTGGGTAGATGAGTTGGCTGTACAAGAATATCTTAAGCAAGGGTACATGATGACCGGTAAGAATAGAATGTCTTACTGTGCACCTGAGTGGATTGCTGATAAGAAGAAAGGTGGTATACTATTGTTAGATGACTGGAACCGTGCTGATATGAGATTTATTCAAGCAGTGATGGAGTTGGTTGATAGACAACAGTATATATCATGGACATTACCAGAAGACTGGCATATTATATTAACAGCAAATCCAGATAACGGTGACTATATGGTAAATAGTGTTGACCCAGCACAAAAGACTAGATATATTACTGCTAATCTTAAATATGATGTAAATGTATGGGCTAGATGGGCAGAAGAAGCAGGTATAGATACAAGATGTATTAACTTTCTACTACTGCATCCAGAACTTGTTACACAAGAAACTAATGCAAGATCTATCACAACATTCTTTAATGCAATATCAAGCTTTGAAAAGTTTGAAGATAACTTATCATTGATACAGTTAATTGGAGAAGGTAGTGTAGGAGATGCGTTTGCCTCAATGTTTACAACATTTATTAATAATAAATTAGATAGACTGGTAACACCAATGGATCTATTAACTCATGATAATGAAGATTATATTCTTGGAGAGTTAAAAGGATGTATAGGTAATGGAGATACATATCGTGCTGATATTGCATCAACATTAGCAACAAGATTTGCAAATTATGCTGTAGTATATTCTAAAGATAATACTATAAATGATAAAATAACAAATAGAGTTGAGTCACTTGTAACAAAAGATTACTTTACTAATGACTTAAAATATCTTGTTGTAAGAACTATCTATAATGGTAATAAGCAAAAGTTCAGTAAGCTTATGATGAAACCAGAAGTAATAAAAATGACAATGAAATAATTATGAGTAAATACATTTTTAAAACTGTTCCTAAAAGTGTATTAGATCATCACAACTTAGCAGACACAAGTAAATTACACTATGTGTCTGCTTACGGTGATCTAATGCCTGTTTATTTAGCACAGGATCCAACACTAAGAGAATCACTTGAGATAAAATTAAGACATCAAAACACTGATACTCTTGTTGGAAAAGGATACAAAAAAGCTTTTATTATACCAGACTGTCCTGCAAAGCAAGATAGATTAAAAATGGCATTAAAAGAACATAAAATAACAATTACAACAAATATTGATGATGCAAATGTAATTGTAACTCATGAGCATATTAAAGATCATTTTGAAAGTGGTGGAAATATTAGCAGTAAAAAACTGTTTGCATCACTATGGAACTATAATATATATCATATACCAGCTACAGAAAAAAGCTTACTTTATCAAACAGATAAAGATCAAGATAAATGGGGTGGTGTATGGTCATGGGATGAAGAAAATAAGGATGATATTTATGAATCAGATTACTTCACAGGACTTGGATTAGAATTATCTAAGAAATATGATGAAGGATTTCCATTTGTAAATATAGACACTGTTTTAGAAGAATCATCAACAAGACAAATTCTTACAAAAGAATTGTTGGATATGCTAACATCACAACACCACGCGGGTGGAGATGACAGACAATTAGCATATAAATTATTACCAACAGTAGATCCAAATAATAATCACCATTTTCTTTGGGAACTATCACAAAGAATAGGTCATGACTTATACTATGAAAGAAGAAATAAAGACCTAAAGTATTGGGTAAATCATAGTAAAATAGAAGACTACATGGATATGAGTGCAGAACAAATGATTATTTGGTTAAAAGAAAATGATTTACTAACTTCAAACTCATTCAGATACTTAGAACCTATTGTAAGAAAAGATATACAAATTCATAATAGAGAATTATATGTCTTTAAATGCATGGTAAAACCTGAGTTTACTGAATACTTAAAATTAAAAACAAATGAATAAAGCATATGAATTAAAAATAACAAGAGTCTCTGATGCAGATGAAATTAAAGGCTCGGTTAACAATGTTGGCTATTGGATTGGGGAAAAGGTTTCATGGAGAGATCCACTTCACAATATAGTGAAACTGGATATTGCAAGTGAGCCAGATATGATTGAAATCCAAAATGCTAAACTATATAGATATCCAAAACTTTCATTACCAAGAGTCAAAGTAGAAACTTTGAAAGAAAAGTATGATGTGAAAGTAGTTAGAGATAGTACTAAAGCAGATTATAGTATTGTATCTAATAAAATGATAGAAGATTTACTAACAGTAAGTTGGCGTTCATATTATAATAAAGATGCAGTTGGTTTACTTATTAAATGTCTTGATGTGTTTCAAGATACAAATATATATTCAAAACAGTTTTATGATAATATAACATCATTTTATGATAAGATTGGGGACAATGATAAAGTAGATATTCATGTAAATCTTGGATGGAATATTGATAATACTGATTTGGAAACATTACATAATGCTTGGAATAAGGCTATGAAAGAGTATGATTCAGAACTAATAAAAACTTATCATTCTGATGTTATATTAGAAAATGATAATGTAAATGCTTTTCAAAGTTTACAAAAAGAAAAATTAGTTTTAGATAAATGTATCAATAGAATATGTAATGAAGATGCTCATGTAATAACTGAAGATGAAGTTACTACTACAATGCAGATGATACAATCTGGAGATGAAACATCTCGTTCATTAGCTGTTGAGATGCTTGCAAATTGTAACATTGAAGAATGTTTTGATAAGGTTGCTTATATGTGGACATTTGGTTATGACAAAATTAGGTATGCTTCAAACTGGAATACTGTAAATGTGAAAGCATTAAAAGACCGTATGCAAGATGTAACACCTCAGGCAAATCAGGTATATCAAATACATATGTATGAATATTTAATAAGAGCTCTTATAAAAGAGCAATCTTTTACACAATGGGCTTGGACTCAATTGCGTGCAGATGTTCATAAAAATGTTATTACAAGTTATGGTTTAACTAAGAAGAATGCTGATCATGATAACGTTATAAATATTGAGTTAGTTAATTTAGAACTAACAGATAAATATAGTAGTTGTCTTGTAAAAGAAGAGTCAGGTAAGGAAATCTTAGATGAGATTACTCAACCTGATGGATTTGATGATTTACCTTTTTAATTATGACTGATTACTTTAGATATAATCCAGGACATTTTGGAGTTAACGCTAGAGAGCTTGAGCAGAAGAGTATCATAGATGAAATTCTTAAGCTTAAGTCTCTACCGTATAGCTCAAAAAGGAAACTTAAAATACAGAAACTTCAACAAAAATTGACAAATTATGACAGAAGAGGATAAAAAATACAGACAGGGTAGAAGAAAAGAGCAAGTAGAAGGCCATGCTAAAGTTGCTATGATTGCTATAGTAGGTTTAGCGTTAATGCTTATATTTATAGGATTAACACAATGATAGTAGATAAGAAAAAAGAAGAAGAATTTTTTAACAAAGACTTCAACTTCAGCTATTCTTCATTGAATAGATTGCTATTTTCCCCATCTTTGTTTTACAAAGACTATATATTAAAAGAAAAAGAAATTAGGTTAGATAAGCATCTTGTAGAGGGTAGTGTTATACACTGCCTTCTATTTGAGGCTGATAAACTAGAAGAAAAGTTTAAGATTGTACCTGGTAAAACACCATCAGATAGTGTAAAAAAAGTGTTATATAATATGCTGCAATTTACAGATGCTGTTACACTAGATAAAGTTGAGGACTTTGTTATACTTGATTCTCTTAAAGAGATTAACCTTTATCAGAGTTTAAAAAAAGATGAGCAAAGAATAAGTAAGATTAGAACTTCAGATCATGCAGACTATTGGGCGTTTATGATGAATGATATTAAAAACATTATTGATATTGATACACTTAATAAATGCAAAGAAAGAGTTGAGCTATTGAATAACAATGAAGAAGTTAAAACAGCATTGGCTCAGAAGCAATCAGACTTTGAATTAGATCCCATTACAACTTATGCAGAAGCATATTTAAAATGTGATCTTGCTAATTATAACTTTGGATTACACGGGTACATTGACTTTTATGAAGTAAATGATGACACAAAAGAAGTAACTATATATGACTTAAAAACTACATCAAAAAGTATTGCAGATTTTAAGGATACTGTAGAGTACTATAACTATTGGTTACAGGCTGCAGTATATAGTAAACTTGTGTTTGAAAATTTACCGGATGATAAGAAAGAATATACTATTAGATTTAGGTTTATTGTAATAGATAGCTATGATCAAGTGTATATCTTTAATGTATCTATTGAGTCTATGTCAAGCTGGATGGATGACTTATTTAATGCCTTAGAGGCTGCAAAGCACCATTTTGACACCAAAAACTTTAATTTACCTTATGAATTCTTAATAAGAAGAGTTAATTTATAAATATGAACAGTGTTTATACAGAGTATTTTCAAAAAAGTAAAGTGTTTTTATATCCACTATTACGTTTAAAGAAGGGACTTGACTATGTTCCTTCAGAAACGTATTGTTTTTGGGATGAAATATATGACCATACTGACTATAAATTTATTTGCCTATATAAAACCAAATATAATAGTGCTTTTCAAGATTTTCAAATTAAACATTTACCATTGCTTAGCAATAAAATGGAACATTATGATCTTGGAGAAGAACAACTTATAATATTTGATATGAAAGACTTTAGGCATGACTATGATAAATTTATAGAAGGAAGATACTCTGCGTTTGGTGTAGACAGCAAGATAGCTATTCTTGATTACTTTGGTGGTCAAGGAAAGATATCATCATATGTACAATCTTTTCTAACCCCTGATAAAGATTTACATAAAGAATATTCTGAATTTTTAAATGTTGATTTTGAGCTTATACAAGAAGTACATGAGATATGTAGTGCTCCTGATATAATAAAAGAAACACTTTATTATTCATATCCTATGAAAATAGATTTGCATAATTTCAAAAATTCATTATCTTTGGGGAAATAATTAACTATGAGTATAGGTAAAAACATGATGCTTGTTAACTCTTCTTTTAGAGGAGCTAAGAGTTTTAATTTAATTCCTGTGAGCAAAGAAGCTCCGTATATTGAAGCTATGTTTGACCCTTCATCTGGTATCTTAGCATGTATTGGCGTGAATAATAAACAATCATTCCATATGGTGCCTAGATTAAATGATGATGGTCAACCAATGAGGCTTAAGGTTCCTAATAAAACAACCGGTAAAACTGTTAAAGAGCAAAGAGTAAGTCAACAAACTTATTCTGAATACTATGTAGCTGAAGAAAATGACATTGAAAATTTCATAAACATTTTTGCAATTAATGCAGATACATTTGATTATAAACAGTTTATTGAGGTTGATATTAAAAAAACGGAAACATCTAAAATTATATTACCAGGACAGTAGTACTTGTTTCTACTATCCTTAAAAAAAGAAGCCTATTGACGTAGGCTTTTTTTGGCTATAACAATTACATACGCATATGAAACATTGGGTAATGGACTATGAAACCCTATCAAACTGCTTTGTTGCAGTATTTAAACACTATAAAACTGAAGAGCAAAAGGTGTTTGTAATACATGAATTAAGAGATGATAGAGATGATTTCATTGAGTTCTTGATACAAAACGTAAATAATAGAGAGTGGCATATATCATTTAATGGCCTTGCCTTTGATGCACAGGTCACTCATTATATAATAGATAACCATAAGGATTGGAGACACGGTAGTGCTGATGAAGTTGCAAGAGCCATATATAGGTATGCACAAAAAACTATAACTGCTGCAAATAATAAACAGTTTTCAGAATATCCAATATGGAAAATGGTTATAGGGCAAATAGATATTTTTAAAATGCATCACTGGGATAATCCTGCTAAACGTTCAAGTTTAAAATGGATACAATACAGTATGGATTGGCAAAACATTCTTGATATGCCATTGTCTCATGAGACAGAAATTGTGTCTCAGGAACAACTTGATACTATAATAGAATATTGTATAAATGATGTTGAGTCAACTAAAGAAATATTTAATAGATCTAAATCTTTAGTTAGCTTACGTAAAACATTAACAAAAGAATATGGTATCAATCTATTTAGTGCATCTGAACCTAGAATAAGTAAAGAGCTTTTTGGTTATTACTTATCTAGACTTTTAAATATACCTAGAGCAGAATTAAAAAAAATGAGAACTTATAGAGAAACTATAAAGTTCAAAGATATAATTTTGCCTTATGTAAATTTTAAGTCTGCTGAGTTCAATGTATTATTAGATAGATTTAAACATGTTGAATTAGACCCATCTAATTTAAGAGGTGGTTTTAAATACAATGTGAATTATAAAGGTGTCTCAACACACTTTGGTTTAGGTGGTGCACACGGTGCACGTCAGCCTGGAGTATATGAATCAGATGAAGAACATATTATTATGTCTTCAGATGTTACATCATTCTATCCAAATCTTGTAATTAAGAACAAATGGTCACCAGGACACTTCCCTGCGGATGAATTCTGTGATCAATATGAATGGTTCTTTAATGAAAGAAAGAAGATACCAAAAAGTAATCCTATGAACTATGTTTATAAGATTATATTAAACTCAACATTTGGCTTGAGTAATGATATAAACAGTTTCTTTTATGATCCTGAACTCTGTATGAAGATTACAGTAAACGGTCAGTTAACACTGATGATGCTGTATGAAATGATTATGGAAGCTATACCTGGGTCAGTATCATTACTACAAAACACAGATGGTATAGAGATTAGAATACCAAGAGATCAAAAAGAAAAGTATCTTGAAGTATGTGCACAGTGGGAAGAAATAACAAATCTACAACTTGAGCATGATGAGTATCAAAAGTTAGTACTTGGAGATGTAAATAATTACATTGGGTTAAACAGCTTTATTCAAGTACCTATTGATACATATAGGAGTATAAAACAAAAGAGCCCTCATTATCTATTTAAAGTAGATAAAGATAAGTTCTTTTATGCTCCTACTAAGCTCAAGGGTAGATTTGATTTTCACAACTTAATGTTGCATAAAAATAAATCTAAACTTATTATACCAAAAGCTATCTACTATTACTTTATACATGATATGTTACCAGAAGAATACTTGAATCAAAATAAAAACATTCTTGATTACTGCATAGGTGGTAAGTCTAAGGGTGATTGGCAACAAGTATCTAGAACAATAATTAATGGTGAATTTAATGAAGAAAAGTTACAGAAGATAAATAGATATTATATATCAAAAACCGGTGTCAAAATTATAAAAGTAAATAATAAAGACAATAGAGAAATACAATTAGAATCCGGTAAATGGTTACAAACTATCTATAATAAGATGGAAATAGAACCTCAATGGGAAAATTATAATATCAATAAGGTTTATTATCTATCTGCTATAGAACAAGAGATAAATAATATACTTAAAGTTTCTACAAGTCAACTAGAATTATTTTAATTATGAAAAACAAATTTAAAGGGCAAAAGTTCTTCAATGTATGGTACATTCCACATGAAAAAATGTGGAGTGCACCAAACCCTGATGTTCACAAAAAGTGGATGGGTGTTTGGGCTCTGTCAGAAAAACATGCTAAAAAAATAGCAGAAGAAGACGGATTTATCAAGTGGATTGAGGAAGAAAAACTTGCTATATCAAAATGATTTACTTATATTTACACTTTTAAAGTTTATAAATTATGGGATACACAAAACCAAAAGAGACTACCAGACAATATCTGGAGTCACAACCTTTACCAACACATGGTAAAAGCTATACAGTCATACCCCACGCTAGGGTAATTGACACAACACTTAAACTGTTGAATAACAGTGGATTCAGTGTAACAAAAGAGTTATATAGAGCTAACATGAATGCTAATGTAGCACAGGGTATTTATCATATTACCCCGCTAGCTACATCAGATGAAAAGATCAGTAATGAAACTGAGCTAGGAATGATGTTTGCTTGGACTAACTCATATGATAAGTCTACAAGATTTCAATGTTCTATTGGAGGCTATGTTGCTGTATGTTATAACGGAACATGTAGTGGAGATCTTGCAAACTTTGCACGTAAACACACCGGTTCAGCAGATGCAGATATTACTACTCAGATATCTAGTCAAATAAAAAGAGCTGAACTAATATTTAGAAAGATTATAGATGACAGAGATTTCTTAAGAAATACAGATATGTCTATGGAAGCACAAGCTAAAATGCTTGGTATGCTTTACTGTGATTTAGAACTTCTAGATAATACACAAATGAGTATTGCTAAGTCTGAAATGGATAAGCCTTCTTTTAATTACAATTGTAATCCTGAGAAAGCATGGACATTCTATAATCATGTTACACATGCATTAAAGAAGAGTCATCCACGTACATGGCTAAAAGATACACAGAGGTTTCATGATTATATAACATCTTTACTTAAAGGGACTAATATAAACACTGAAAAACCTGCAGTAATGTTTAATCCTAACAATAAAATATCAGAAATGCAAATAGATGATACTGATTGGTTAGAAATACCAAATACTGTAGATGTAGATGTTGTGCAGAACAGAGTAGAAAACATGCTTGGATGACATGGGAACTTGTAATTAGCGTTATAATTTTATATGTTTGTCTAAGTTATGTCTTTTCAGACAAGTGGCACAAGTATTAGAGTTAAGAAGGGGTGTAACCAGCTGGAGTAAGCCATAAGTGATTATAATTAGTCCAACACCCCTTTTTCTCTTTTAATAAATTAGAATGAAAAAAATAAAAAAACTATTGAAACAATTAGAACATGAGCTCAAAGCAAAGTGTGAACAAACTGTAGATGAACTAGAGTGTGATGACTGGGCAGTAAGACACGGAATGATAGTTACATTGAGAAAAGATTTAGATAATGAAAAATAAAATAAAAAAATTATTAATTGCTTTTGGTAACCTATTTGATCCAGGCTGGTATGCTGATAAGATAAATACTAAGTTAGGATTATATGAATGGGCAAAGAAAAGCAAGTTTCGTAAATGGCAAGAAGGATTAACCGGTTGGAAATGGTGGGCTTGGCAAATAATAGGAGGAATTACATTTGTAGTAATTATGGAATTCTTTTTAAATAAAATTGGTTTAACTATGTTACCTTGGAAATAATATGAACGCAAAAGAAAGAAAAGAACATCCTGTATATACGGGAGTATTAAAATATTTTCCTAAAGCAATAATGGAAGTTGCTAAAGTATCCTTAGCAGGAAACAAACAGCACCATCCAGATAAACCATTGCATTGGGACAGATCAAAAAGCACAGATGAACTTGATGCGCTAGCACGTCATCTTATAGATGCCGGTACAGTAGACACAGATGGTCAACTTCACTCAGCAAAAATAGCATGGAGAGCTCTTGCAAATTTAGAAAAAGAACTTGAGTCAGCTAAAACAACCAAATCTATTCAGTATACAGAGAAAGATGAGCAACGTATGGATGTAATAGGACAAAATGGTAATGACGGAGTACACTATGGCTATGATGAGCAATTTGGTGAATATAAAATTCAACCAGGAGACGCAGGAACTGAAGGTGCATATATTATTAAAACAAAAAAGGGCCAATAAAGGCCCTTCTTATCAGAGTAGTGGTTATTCCGTAAATTTATACTACTCTTTATCCTGCTGATACTTTTAATGTACCACTATCATTCCACAGTACTCCTTTTGACACAGGATCACTTGTAGGTAAGTCTTGCATTACTACTCTTCCATCAGTAACTTTTAAGTTTGAAAATCTACCTTGACTTTCTATTTCATCTTGAAAGAATAACTCATATTTTCCTGATACTTGCGCTGAAGAATTTCCTGAGAATACATAATCACATCCTGCTGTATATGTCTGTCCACTATTTTGAAACTTTGCAAATGTTGTATCTTTACCTGCCCAAAGTAGGTTAAATGGTGGTCTGCCCATTTTACTTGATGTTAAAGTAGTATCTCTAAAGTATACATACACTGTTGATGGTAACACTACATCATCCATAGCGGCATTTGGTGCAGTGTTCCTATGATCAATAACTCTTAATCCTAAAGTACCATTTCCTGGTGATGATCCATTACCATCTATCTTTATACTTACTGGTAGTCTAAGAGACTTTAAAGTTCCTACATCAGTTGTATAAATATTCCAATTGGTGCCAAGAAATTTATTCCCACTATAATTAGCTGCATTTATATCAGCTGTACTTGGTTCTACATTTACTCTAAGACCTGACCCGTGGCTACCTGATATACCCATACCTGCATCATAACCGCTATCTACTGCAGGAGTATATTGATTAGAATATAAATTCCAAGGCATTCCACCTTGAGTTGCAGCTGCAGCATTTTGCCTTTTAAAGTAAATATCTTGTGGACCATGATACGTTTGATTAATATCAGGTGATCCTGTTGTCTTGTTAGTTATATGAATTGAAATAGCATATCTATTACCTGTGTCACTACTATCATTACCAAAATAATCTATTGTACTATGCATGCATGATTCTGAAATTGCTGCAGAAGGACCAATTTTCATAAATCCATTTTCTACAAAAACTTGATTAGCAGCAGTGTATGAATCTGGCAAGTTTGGAAGTGTTAGTTCTGTTTTATTAGCTGAGGTATACTCTATAGTTACTTCTTGTGAATCTCCTAATCTAATTTTTTCACTATCTCCTAAATCTAAACCATCTGCTACTGCAATTCCTGTAACTGTGATACCTGTGTTTGTAGTTTCAAATTTTTTGTTATTATCATAGTAGAGTTCTACAGCGCCATCTTTTTTAAATAGCCCCATTTTACCAGTACTAACATCGCCATCACTTATTAATGCAATTTGAGCACCATTAGTATCTAATATAAGATCATTGGTACCAACATCTCTAATCCAGCTTTGGTCTGATCCGCCAAAGTCTTTATGAACTATTTGTAAATCATTAGCAGAACCAAAATTCATGGTAACACCATCTGGTATTCTTATCATTGGTGAACTATAACCACCATCAAATCTTAAATATTCTGCTGTTGAACCTGAGCCATTATCAGTATAGAAAATAATATCTCCATCATTGGCTTTGTTAGTAATATTTATATCGTCTGAAGTATCATTTTCAATATAAATACCACCTTTACTTTCTATCATTAAATCAGTAGTTCCATTTTTTATATATGATGCACTACCTTCGTGATATATTTCAAGATCTAAAGAGTTAGCATTTGCTGAGTTTCCAAAAACTAGACGTGAATTATCAGGAAATCTTGTATATACATCAGGATTACCTGTATTAGCCATTGAGCTATCTAATAGAAAATAAGTAGATGAGCTATTATCACCATCACCATTATCACCTTGGAATATTAAATCTCTACCACCATCTTTGTGTCTTATAATTAAGTTACCTGCACTGTTACTTGCTGCACCTTCAATGTAACTATTAGAACCATCATGATATATTCTTAAATCACTACCTGCACCCATTAATATTTTAGATGTATCAGTAAATGTAATGTCATCATTTGCAGTAACTACTATATCTTTACCTTCTGTAGTATTTCCTACAACAAGAACTTCTTTTAAAGGCTGGTCTGTAAAGTCTTTGATTTTTTTCATGGTAACAATCTTGACCTCTGGGTACTTAATAATTGAGCCAGGTCTATTACCTTTATCTATTCCTACTGCTAAATAATCTTTTGCTTTCAAAGCACCATTTATAAATTGGTCCTTTGTAAACATTTGTGTGAAGTCTTGAAAAAAATTCATTTGTTATTGTATTACCATTTTACTCTATTTGCCCAATATGCTGCTGACATTTTACCTTTCTTAATGTTTTTTGCATGTCTAGCTTTAAAGCTTCTACGTCTTGCTTTTTGTCTTGCTGATTCACCAGCTTTTGGTTTACCTGCAGTCTTTACTCCTTGTTGACCAAACCTAATCAATTTAGTTTTATCTCCTTGTTTTGCCACTACTACATGTGACTTCTTTGGATGATTAGGTGTTCTTTTAGGTTTATTATAACCTGATACACCAGCTCTTGTTAATTTTGGATCTTTCTTTTTTGCCATTATATACGTGTTAATCCCATTCTACATCAAAATTTTTCTCTAATGTTTCTAGCTTATCAAGAGCATCACACAGTCCTTGAAATGCTTCATCCACATTCTTATAGAAATCACCAGTAGAGTGATCTCCAATACCAACTGCATTATTACCTAATAATTCTAAACTTAGAAGAGCTTTAGCTTTATCAGCTTCAGCTTTGGTTTTTATGTAAGTATATACTTCTTTAGATATATTCATTACCTTTTTATTAAATGTGACCCATCACAATTACCGTCAGAGCTTTGTGTATTGCCACATACGCATGGTCTTCCTTTCATTTTATTTGCTTTTTTTAAACTCAAACTTTTCTCCTGTTATAGATAACTTATCTATTACTTCAGTTTGAAGATCTCTTAATAGTTTTTCTAATTTGTCTTTTTCTATAACCATACTTGAAACTTTATCTTCTAAAGCTTCATTTTTAGCTTTCAATGCTTCTACCTCTTCTGGGTTCTTACCTATAAATGTATAGATAACAACTGATAGTGAGCCAACAAGCATACCTACAATAACTTTGAATATATCATTGTTAGTGTCTGGTATTTCAAAGAATGCTAAAAATAATAGTAGTCCCATCACAAGTAAAAATACTGTGGCAGCACCTAGGTATCCTCTTAGTTCTTTATCTTTTAACATGTTATTTTTTTTTAATTGATTGAAATTTTTCTGCACCACGGCTACCAAAGTATGCTACGTAGACAGTTACTAAAAGTGTCTGAAGTAAATCTACCCAACCAGTGGATACACTGAAACTCCATTCAAAACTATCTAGTAAAATTAATAAAACCATTGACAATGTTAAAAATATTAGACTCATAGGTCTAGTATTCTTACTGAGCCAAGAATCAGACTTCATATCTGACTCCCAACGCTTACTTACTTCTTGCATTTCTATCATGTCAAGCTCAAGCAATTTCATTGCCTTTTCTTTATCTTCTGGTGGTAGTACAGCTGCAGGTTCTTTTGCAATTAATCCTTTAACTACGCCTAATACACCTGCATCAGGCAGAACATCTCCAACAATACCTAGTATACCAGGTACTTTATCAGTCAGAAACTGTCCAACTTTAGTATCTTTAAATTTTTTCTTAGGTTTTGACATAACTTTAAATTTTATGTTACTTCTTCAGTAGTTAATACTCCTGTATTATTTACTTTTAATTTCCAAATTTTATTATTAGGTGATTTTAATCTTACTTCAGTTGCATATTGAAAGTCTACAAGCTCACTATTAGCAGTGAATACACCACCGGTGCCTGTAGCTTTAATAGACTTAAACTGTAGTGTCTCACCATTCTTGCTAGCAAATAATCCTAATCCCGTGCTTGTAGACAAATTTACTGCAGCATTTGGTTCACCTGTAGTAGTTATGTCTATATAATCACCGTTCTCTGTGATTGTAGTGTTAACTGATAGGGACTTGAGTTTACGCAAATTGATTGTACACGTTTGCGGATCTGTGGTTGTAACGGTATCCTTGTATATGCCAGCCGTATTGCCAACAACACTTGTAGGAACATTTACATAGGTACAAATCTGTGCAGGTATTTTTAAGTCCTTAAGTTTGATTACTTTAACAGCTTTATATGGGATAGGAGATGCTATGCCTAACATGTCTGGTTGCTCATGCACACCAATAGCAATTACATCATTGTCTGTTGCCGAACTTGCATATTTGTCCTGCTTAATTAAACTAAGTATATCAGTTAAAATATTCATAGTATATTATTTTCCAGAATAAGTATTAGCTTGTTTGCTGCCACCTATTCCATACTTTTTCATCTTTTTCTTTTTCTTTTTCTTCTTGACAGAACCACCTTTTTTATACATATCTTCACCTACGTATGATACTCCACCACCTTTTGTATACATTGAGTCTGTCAAATCAGCAGGCATTTTTCCACCAGCTGTCATCTGTTTTAAGATGCTCATAGATTTTTCTTTACCTTGTTTTTTAGCTAGAGCTTTAAATAATTCATTAGCCATAATTTTAACTTTTAAATATTAAACATTTATCTACCTTGACCTCTATACTTTTTAAAATATAGTTTGCTTCCTTTCTGATTAGACTGTTTAGTCTTAGAATGGATGCCTGGTCTTTTCTTTCTGCTAGGTCTAACGTAAGGTCTGAGTATTACTCTAGCCATTTTTCTTTGGTCTACCTCTACGTTTCTTACCTGTAGCAGCATCATCTAGATCACCTATCTGATTGCCTACTTCTTTTATAGCATCAGCTACATCTGCAAGTTCTTGTGCAGTAAGCTTATACCTTTTCTTTATTTCTTTAACTGTGGCTACGGCTTTCTCATCAATATCTGTTTTTGACCATACCCAGTTCCACCCTTTTTTTAAAGAGAAGTTCCAAATGCCACTTAAAATTTTCTTAAACATAATTAAATCGTTATTGGTTATATAATTAATATACAAAAATTATGTCGTTAATACAATTAACAGTATATTTGTTTCGGGTATACCCCTTTATTTAATATACAAAAAACCAAAATAAAATGGACACAATTTCAAAAAATGAAAATAGATTAGGAGTACACTGTAATGTGCTACCTAATGAAACCTTAATCGGTTTCAAAACAATCAACTGTACTATCAAATGTGAAGATGAAAAATTCAGACCTTTCTATGGTTTAGAAATAGGTTTTTTATTTTTTACAATACAAATTACATACGTTAGTTGGAAAGTATAAAAAAAACTTGTAAGGCATAATTTATTTTTATAAATTATATTAGTGAATAGTCCAGAAGTATGTAGTATTCTAACTGCATGCTTCTTTTTGTCTTCATCCCTTAAATACATTATTATGAACGGAAACATCTTCAAGCCTAGAACAAATATATTGCCTTATGAATACCCTCAATTATTAGCATATAAAGATGCTATTAGACACTCTTATTGGATTGATACAGAATTTAATTTTACTGAAGATATACAAGACTTTAAAGTAAACATTAATGATCAAGAACGTGAAGTAATTAAAAAAACTATGCTAGCAATAGCACAGATAGAAGTTAATGTAAAAACTTTTTGGGGTGACTTATATAAAAGAATGCCTATAACAGAAATAGGTGATGTAGGATTTACATTTGCAGAGTCTGAAGTTAGACACAAAGACGCATATGCAAGATTGCTTAGAATTCTAGGATTAGAAAATGAATTTAAAACTGTTGTGGAAATACCAGCTATAGAAGGAAGAATCAAATACTTAAAAAAGTACTTAGATGGTACAAGATCTAGAGATGATAAAATGTATACTAAGTCTGTTTTATTATTCTCACTCTTTATAGAGCATGTTAGTTTATTTAGTCAGTTTTTAATAATGATGTCTTTCAATAAAGAGAAAAGTATACTTAAAGGTATATCAAATGTTGTTGAAGCAACTAGTAAAGAAGAAGATATACATGGTAACTTTGGTGCTGAAATTATTAATATTATTAAAAAAGAAAACCCAGAGTGGTTTGATGAAGAGTTTAATAATCTTATATATTCTGCATGTAAAAAAGCATACAAAGCAGAGTGTGGTATATTAGATTGGATTTTTGAATCAGGTGAATTAGATTTTTTACCAAAAGATGTGATTGAAAACTTTATTAAAAATAGATTTAATAACTCACTAGAGAAAATAGGAATGGCTCCTTTGTTTGATGTAGATAGACAAATGTTAAAAGAAACAAAATGGTTTGAGGTAGAAATGAAATCTACAAAAGAAGGAGACTTCTTCTACAAGAAGCAGATAGATTATAATAAGAAAAGTAAAAGTATAACAGTAAATGATTTATTTTAATGGACTATAACAAATATTATTGGCTTAATGAAGATAGCCGCAAGTTTCTATCAAGAGGGTATATATCAGAAGAACCAGAACAAAGAATAAAAGACATAGCAAATACTGCAGAGAAATATTTACATATGCCAGGCTTTGCACAAAAGTTTGAACGCTATATGTCTTTGGGTTATTATAGTTTATCTACACCTGTATGGATTAATTTTGGTAAACAAAAAGGATTACCTATTAGTTGCTATGGTTCTAACATAGATGATAACTTAGATAGTATTTTAAATGCTGGACGTGAGATAGGTATGATGTCTAAGTATGGTGGAGGAACAAGCGCATACTTAGGTAATATAAGACCAAGAGGTGCTGTAATATCTACAGGAGGATTAGCTGATGGGCCTGTACACTATGCAAAAATCTATGATACTGTTGTAGATGTATGTAAACAATCTGAGGCAAGAAGAGGTGCTTGTGCTGTCTATTTACCTATTGAACATCCAGATGCCGCGGACTTCCTAGATATTGGAACTGAGGGAAACCCAATACAAAACTTACAATATGGTATAACAGTCACTGATAAATGGCTAAATGAAATGAAGGAAGGTGATTTAGATAAGCGTGCGCTATGGGCTAAAGTAATTCAAAGAAGAAATGAATTTGGTTTTCCATACATAATGTTTAAAGATAACTCCAATAACAATAGTCCATACAAAGAACTAGGCATGGAGATCACAGCATCTAACTTATGTTCTGAAATACAACTACCTACTGATAGTTACAATTCTTTTGTATGTTGTTTAGGTTCTATAAATCTATTACATTGGGATGAAATACTTAAAACGGATGCTGTAGAAACTTATGTGTTCTTTTTAAACGCAGTAATGAATGAGTTTATTGCAAAAGCAGAAGTTAAAGCAGGCCTTAAAAGAGCTTACACCTTTGCTAAAAAACATAGAGCTATAGGATTAGGAGTCCTAGGATACCACAGTTTATTACAATCTAAACTTATAGAGTTTGAATCAATGGAGGCTAAAGGTTTAAACAATCAGATATTTAAATATTTAAATGAAGTCTCTGAGTCAGCATCTAGATACTTAGCAAAAGAAAAAGGATATGAGTGTATTAGAGAGGGATATGCTAATACTACACTTATGGCTATAGCCCCCACTAAATCAAGTAGTTTCATACATGGTGCTGTGTCTATGGGTATTGAGCCAATCAAATCTAATTACTTTATAAAAGACTTAGCTAAATCTAAAACTATTTATAAAAACCCTTTCCTAAAAGAAGAGTTAGCTAAATATGATATGGATAATGATGATGTCTGGGATAGTATATTAAAGAAAGATGGATCAGTTCAACACTTAAACTTCCCTTCTAAGGAGGTTTTTAAGTCATTTATAGAAATTTCACCTAAAGAAATTATTATACAAGCAGCTCAAAGACAAAAATATATTGACCAATCACAATCATTAAACCTTATGATACACCCTAGTGTACCTGCAAAAGATTTAAACCAATTATATCTAAGTGCCTGGGAACTAGGCGTTAAGACATTATATTATCAATTTAGTCAAAGTTCAGCACAAGCATTCTCTAGAAATATTCTAGAATGTGCAAGTTGTGAGGGATAAATTTTGCTAATTTAAACACTTCTTCGTATATTATATTATAAACCAACATGAATAAACCAACCTTAAGTTAAACCTATTTTTAACTATAGGGATTGAAAGCAATTATATTTTTAATATTATTTATGATGGTCTCCAACTTAAATGCTCAAATAGCAGAAGACAAAAAGAAACACTTTATAGCAGGTGCTACAATAAGTGGACTAACTTATTCTCTTGCTAAAAAAAAACTGGGTGATCCACACAAAGCTTTGTTATGTAGTATAGGAGCTGGCATTCTTGCCGGTGTTGCAAAAGAAACATTAGATTCTACACAACCAGGAAATAGCTTTGACAGTAAAGATTTACTTGCAACTACTTTAGGTAGTATTTCAATTTCTTTGACTATTAATTTGTTTGACAAAAAAATAAAAACAAAAAAATAATATGAAAAAGATAATAGTACTTTTAGTAACCTTATTATTTGCCTTACCATCTACTGCTCAAGAGAAAGAAAAAGGCAAATTCTTCAAATCATTGTATAAAGACTTTTTAAAATACGGAACAATTTATGCTGGGGGAGATATCCGTAGCCCATATGAATCAGAAAGAAGAGACTTCTTTGTAGAGAGACCAGCAGAGGGTGATCTCTATTCTATACCACGTGTTATAGATGTAACAGAATATTTTGATTTTGATTACAGATGGAGTTTTGGTATAAGAAAGTTAGCACGTTTTAGCTATGAAAGAAAACCAAGAAACTGGTATGATGGTACAGAACAACAACTGGCATTTACTGCACCTAGCTCAGCATTAACTGGATTAGAGTATCAATTTGATGTTGGTAAAGAAAGAAGCAGAGGAGAAGTATTTGAAAACCACAGATTCTTTGTAAAACACACCGGTAACTATCACATTGTAAAAGCTGAGTCAAGACAAGTTGGGAAAATAAATCTTGATTATAAATCTGCAGAAGTAAGAGCTAGACTACCTATTGGTAAGAAGTTTAGTATATCAGCCGGTGCTATCTACCGTACTCATGAGCGTGCTTATGGATATAATCCTATTGAAATTTGGTTAAATGAAACTGAAACTTGGACTAACCCTACTACAGGAGAAGTTATTGAGTATCCTGCTAACCCTTGGTACTCATTAGGATTTGAATATGGATATAGTGATCACTACACTGCTTACACAGATGTAAATACTGGAAATGTAATTAATGATTGGATTTGGAAAGATCCAGATGGAAACATTGTAGCTTACTCAGATATAGATTTTAGGAATACAGTATTTAGAGATCTTATTAATAGATATAACAATGAACAATGGGATCTTATTGATGCATTTGCAGAAGTAGCACCTATTGTAGGTATGGACTTTTACCATTATAAAAATAATTTCTGGTTGCATGCATATGCAAACTACATATTACCTTATCATAAATATGTAAAAGGAGATATAGACTTTAGTTATTTAAATAGAAATAACTGGGGAAAAGGAGGGCTTATAGAAGATGCTGAATTAGAACAGTGGGATGACTATTCTGCTGGTGTTAACTTTGGTTGGAAACTAAGTAAACAACTTGGTGTTTTCTTTGAAGGTGAATATACAAAATTATGGGATAGTGAATTATTCCAAGGAAGTGTAGGACTTAATTTTTCATTTAAATAAAAATAAAAAACTATGGCACAACAAATTGGGGAGGATACTAAAGTAACGCTTGATCTTAAAACTATTGGGATGATAGTAGCATTTGTTGTTACTATAGCAGGTATGTGGTTTACATTGCAAGCAGATATAGCTTATGCAGCAACTCAACCAGAACCTGTTATTGAAAGAGTAGAATATGATCTTAAAGATGAGCTTATAAGACAAACAATAATGGATACTCAGGAGGATGTTGATATGATTTTAGAAAAGATGGAGAAGATAGAAGAGCGTCTTTATGACCTATCCAAAAATTAATTCCACATGAAAAAACTACTATTAGTTTTAATGCTTACAATTCCTTGTTTAGGATTTTCTCAAGAGTGGGCAGATGATTCAAATATAGAAGATATAATATCTGGTAAGAGTGCTTTTGGTGAAGATGAGCCTTTAGTTATTGTAGAATTCTGGGCTAAATTTAATGATGCTAATGCTTTTTCTGATTGGGAAAGTATTAATATACCTTATGTAAGAGTTGATATAGCTAAATCCCCAGAAGCTAAAAAAAAATACAGAGTGCGTATGGCACCCACAATAATTCTTTTTAATGAAGGATTTAAAGAAATAACGTGGAAAGCAGGATTGGACTTAGAATGTCCAGTTACATTGCAAGAAATAAAGGAAGCAATTGAAGAAGCAAATCAAGCATCACAGTTTTAAATTTACAATCATGAAAAAATTATTATTATTATTTACTTTACTTCTAATATTAGGATGTGAAAAAGAAGAAGACATTCCAGAACCATCTGAGATAGTTTTTGAAATATCATTAGATGGGGTTGCATTTGATCCCTATGAAAGATATTCTGTTGTCAATACATTTGGAGCTGTCAAAGATGTTGACGGCTTTAGAAGAAAGATTTTTGTGCTTTATCTGCAAATAGATGATGGCCCTCCTAGATTAGATAGGCAACATTTTGCATTATTCACTTATGATTTAGAAGGTGATATGGATGATGACTTATTAGATACTGGCATGTATGATCATGAAGGTACAGATGATAAACTAGCTGGATTAGAAATCATAGGAGAAAATGACTATGTCAACTGGGCTTATGTTGATGTGCAATTAGTAGTTGATGGTAAAATTAATTTAGAAGGAAGTGGTGAGTTTTACAATCCTTATATTGATCAAGTACAAATAGCAGAATTTAAATTAGAAAATATGCCTATAGGAACAGACATAGAAGCAACTCCTTATGGATATTTAATTAACTAAACAATATGAAATTAAAACATCCTTATAATATAATAACTATTTTTATAGCCTTTATGCTTTTTATGTTATTAGTTGCTGTAAGCGGTTGTACTGTATACAAAACACCTAAACCTAATATTACACATGTGTTAGCTATAACTGCAGAGGGAGATACATTAAAACTACCTATTGATGTTATAAGGCCTATATACAACTATAATACTTATCCTACTAACAGATACCCTGTTACACCTAACTATTTTCATTATAGTCCATGGAGAAATCACAGTTATAATCAGGGTAATGTTATTATTAGAAATGGCACTGGTAATACATCAAATAACTCTTCTAATTCTGGGTCTGGTCCCAATACATCTAGTCCGGCTGTTGTAACACCTCCACCTAATCCACCTAATCCAGTAATAAATAATCCAAAAAAGAATAATTAAATTAGTCTATATAGAAGTCTTGTCTTCTTAAGAACCCTTGCCATTTTTGTATAGTGTATAATGCAGGTATAGCATCAAACCATTCTTTCTTCATTTTCAATTGACCTTTCTTAGGTTTATATTGATAATACAAATCAGAATCTTTTAACATCTGTCTGTGCTCTCTTTTTGATATACCCCACTCCCCATCTAAACCACCTACAGGTGTAGCCATTGCAGCTCTTTGGTAAGCAAAATTAAATGAGCTTGTAAATGCTTCACCTATCTGACCTAGATTTCTAGAAGATGCAATAGGATCACTAATAAATTCACTCATTAGACCAACACCACTGTCAAATCCTTTTGCAGAAACAAAAGCTGGAACATACATAACAAGTTCTTTATATGTTCTGTCTGCTTGATAAATAGCTAAGTTTCTTAACCTTCTTAAAGTTGGGTTCATATCATCATCATCGTCATCAAATAATCCCATTAATATAAAATGACTTAAAGCTGCTGCCTGAATCATAGCTATATCTGCAAGAGTTCTTTTTATTCCAAACAATTTATTTTGTAATCTTTCTTGTTCTTGAGCTCCTTGTCCTTCTTTACCATACTCTTGTTCCATATATGTTCTAAAGTTTGCCGCTTTAAAATTAGCTTGTCCAATTTGTTTAAACATATAACCAAAGAATCTCATAGCAGATATGTATCTGCCTTCCATCCAACCTAAGTTTTCATCAAAATATTCTCTTTGGAATCTTGCTCTAATAGCAGGAGCTAACCATTTTTTAAACTGGAATATAAGCTGGCCTATATTTTGTCTTTGTAATAATACTCTGTCTTCTCTAGCATAGTTACCATGTATCTGCTTATTGACCTCACGCATTTTCATTCTTAAATCAAACTTATACCTTTCAGTAAATTCTTTAATTGTTTCATTACCTCTTAGATCTTTTTCTACAATTTGATCAAACCCTTCTTTGAGTATAACAGTTTGAGTTTGTGGATCAAAGTCATGAGCATCATAGTAATTTAATCTTTCACCGGTTGTACTATTCTGCATTGTCAAGTCCATAAGCATACTCATACCCACAGTTGTCTGTACTTTATATTCTGCAGCATCCTGTAAAGAATAACCAAATGCTTTAAGATTATCTAGTGTAAATAAATCATCACTTAGTGCACCTTGTCCTTGAATAGATTCACGTATGTCTGCATAAGCATCCATCATTTGATTGTCTAATGCCATAGCCTCCCATTTATTCATAGGTTTTCTAGGGTCATATCTATTACCTTTTCCTCTAGTTGATGCGTAAGCTAATCTTTTCATCATACCTTGTCCAACATTAAGACCATAAAATTCAGAATTTGCTCTAGCATAAGATTTTCTACTAAAGAATCTTTGACCTAAAGCTTCTATAGAGTTGTTGGCAGATGCTATAGCTAAGTTGTTTATGTTACCTATAGCGTTAAATGCTACATAAGATAGAGATGAATACTGTATAGCTGCATTTGTAAGTTTATCAAACATAGTCTGAGTCATTTCATCTTTATTGTAGAAAACCATAGAGAACCAACCTGCAAGTCTTTTCTTAGTATTCTCTATTTCTTTGGTTTTATTACCTCTCTTACCAGCCAATTGTTTCACAGTATCCATACCAGATTTTGCATATCTAACAATACCTTTTGCTTTATTTTCTGAGTATACTCTATTGTCTACTATTTCTTTTATACCAAGAAGTGTATCTTCTATATCATCCATAGCCTCATACATAGAAGCCATAGCTGTAAATTTAATAAGAGAATCAGCAAAGTCCATACTTATTTCATCTGCTTTAGGAGCGCCTAATATAGATTTCTTTTGTGATTCTAATATTTCTAATTCATCTTTATACTGTTCTCCTGTTAACTTTTTATTTTTTCTTTTCTCTTCTAGTTCTTGAATTTTTTCATTAATCTCATCTAATTGTTTTTCAGTTCTAGGTCTACCAACAAACATAATAGGTATTGAGTCAATCATATCACCATTAGCATCAAGAGCAACTCTTCTAAAACTTATTGTTTCCTTGAATGTATCCTTTATACTTCTACCTACTTGTCTTAAGAAACCGGGGAGTATACCTCTCTTTTTAGCTTCTGATAAAATTTTACCTTTAACAATAGGAGCATGACCAAGCATACTATCTCTTACACCCATAGGTAATTTATTAAGCTGTTCTCTATAAACTTCCATATAGTGAGTATAAAATTCTCTTCTTGCTACACCTAATGCTGTACTATCAGTCATAAGCTTATTATACTTATCACTTTGTAAATCAGTTCTATCTGTTCTTGCTTGTCTATATTTTCTTTTTGGGAAAGACATTTTAGCTGGTATCAATCTACCTGTTGGCTCACCATTTTTCTTCTCCATAATTTGAGCATCTTCCACAACGTCATAGTGTTCTAAGTAAAATTGTTCTTGTTGCTCTTGTGAAACATTAGCTTTGAATATCCAAAATCCATGATTTCCCTGAGGAACAAAAGTCATAAATTTAGATCTAATATCTTTCCATTCTTGTGTATACTCATGATATTCACCTGCAATTGGATTACCGTTATCATCTTTAGTTTCTGCTCTCCAAAAAGCACTGTGTGCTTGTCTTGCAGCATATAAATCTAAATTGTATTGAATATCTGCTGGATTGGCTGTTTCTAAATCTGTTACTTCTCTATATTGTCTCCAGTCTCCATTTTCATGACGTAGCTTTGATCTTAATTCTTCTAATTTACCATAGTATTTGTCTCCTAGTTTTTGTACATACCTACCTGTAAACTTACCATCTTCATCCATTTCTGCCATAAATTCAAAAACCTCTTCTGCTTTTTTTGTACCACTCAACTTAAATAATTTATTACCTAAAAGTCTTGTCTTAGCACTTCTTTCTTCACCTCTAGTTTGACCTCTTAATCTTGCTCTACTAAATTCTTTAGCTACAAGAGCAAGTAGTGTGTCAGGAAGTGTTGCTAGGTCTCTAGTATTAAGGTTCATAAAACTAGTATCTTCTGCAGATCTAACTAGTTCTTGTAATTCTTTTTCTGTAAAGTCTCTATTAGAATTATTTTTTACATAATTAGCACCCCAATCCAATAAAGATTTTCTTATTAATCCAGTCTCATAACTATTACCTTCAACCTGTATTAATTTACTTGTTAAATTTTGCACTAATACTAGCTCACTTTTATTTAATAAATCTGAATTAGAAATAGTATTTAATGCAATATATGATTGTGCAAACTTTTGAAAGTTTTGTAAATATGTTATAAAGTTAGGGTCATTTAAATTTTCAGGATCATTTACATAATCTATAAATGTATTTATTTCTTTAATTGCATCACGTATAAGTTGACTAAAGACATTGCTTTGTAATGCAACAGAATCTGGATTAACTGTATCTAATGCAACCATGATACTTGCTAAAGCATTATTTGTGTATTGTAATGCTTGTTCATTTGTTTTATCTACATATAATCTTTTCTTATAGTTTTCTAATTCTTTTCTTCTTTCTAGAATGTGTTTTTGATAATTTTTAATATTAGTATTAATAGTTTTATATCTATTTTCATCAAACTCAGGACTTGTTGGATACTCAATATTGTCTTCTATAATACTAGGATCATTAATAGGATCATACTTAAGTTTTCTTTTCCTTATATTTTTAATTTTTTCTGCTGCTATAGGATCAATATTAATAGGTATCAACATATTTACATAATCCATATTTAAAGATGCAGGATGTGCAACCATATCTCCCATCGTATATGTACCTAAAAACCTTTGATTCTTACCTTTACCTTTTATATCTACGTGTACATGGAATGTTGTTGCAGAATACGCATCTGTTGCAACTTCATATCCCATATTCTCAAACATTCTTTTATACATATTAACTTGCATACCATGTTTACCTCTTGTAGATAATCTCTCAACTCCTTTTTGTTTTAATAAACTATCATTCTGTAAATTCCATTGTCTTTTGTATTGTTCTTTTGCAGTAGTACTATATGCTGTCTTACTAGTTTTTAAATCAATAATTTTAATTCTTCCTTCAGGTGTAATTCCTACAATATCTGCAGTACCTGCTATCTTAGTAGCACTATCAAATACAACCACCTGCGGTATAAAAATAGTACCATCTGCTCTCAGACCTCTTATGTAATTACTTAAATCATTATATACGTTATCAAGAAGCTTTCTATCATTTTTAAACTTACTACCTTCTACATCTTGTAACTCTTTAAAAATTTCATCTACTGTTTTATCTGAAAGTATTCCATCTACAACACTATCAAAGTCATTACCTACTGCTAAATTTTCTTGTATCTCTGCTTCATTTTGTAACTTACCATTAATTGCAGTTGTTGCAGAAAGGTAAGCCTCTCCTGTTGTAATATCATAATAGGTATGATTTTCTTCATTAAGTATAACAATGCTTTCTCCAGACTCTGGTCCTGCAGATAATGAATCTATACTATCTTCTTGCTTTTGTGCAATATTAAAAAGTCTATCAACAATTGCTTTCTGCTCTTGTGATGCTCCTCTTTTTACATAGTCTACTATCTTTTGTTTTTTTGGTGTTAATGAATACCTAACTTTACCATCTGCTTTCTTTTCTAGTTTAAAACTTATATCTGTTGTATTCAACATTCTTGCTATATCAGATAAATTTGTCCTTGCCTCAATCTGACCCACTTTAAATACAGGAGACATACCTTCTGTAATAAATTTATGAATGCTTTCTACTATGCTAGCAAACCACTTAATAAAATCATCAACTCTGTCTAGAAATGATTTAGATGGTGTTGTTTCATACTCTAAAGCAAAGTGTCTAGTAAGTGCTTGAGTAACTAACTCTAGATCTCTATGTAGTTGATTAAATCCATTCTTATTGCTATATGTATTATCTATTTGTTGTTTTAATTCTACAAAAGTTTTCTTAGATTCTTCTAGTAGATTATCAAACAATTCTGAGTTCTCAACTTTTATTGCATCCACAAAGGGGTGTAATATCTCTTCTATTGCAGTATTAGAATTTACTCTACCTTGTACTAATACAGCTCTACCATCAACATAGTAAGATTTTAATTCATCAAACTTTAATTTAGACTTTTGTCTTGGATCTAAAGAGTTATAATGTTTTCTTGCTTCTGCTACAGATACAATATCTATTTGAACTTGTGGGAATATCCTTCCTAGATGCTCAACTATTGCAAGAGTCCTAGTAGTATCTGCTGGTCTGTTTTCTGGAATAATATCTCCTATCTTAAATAAACCATCATTAACAGTAATACGCGCTGATCTTTTTGTTCTCTCTACTGAAACTGTCTCAGCAGGAATATTGTTTGCATCTAAATATTTGTAAAGTCTTCTAATGTTTTTGTCTAGTATGCTTTGACTTGCAACAAAACTTTGTCCATCTGTAGTATTAACATAGTGGTATCCTTTATATTTTTTTGTAGCAATTCCTTTACTTATTAAGTTACCAATTAAAGATTCAGCAAACTCTCTCTTCATAGTAGAATACATAACCTTTAAATCAGATTGCATTTGGTTTACCTGTTGAATAGATGGTATAATATTACTATTAGTAGTTCTTTGATAATTAATAATTGCTGCATCAACTGCAATATCTTTACCAAGCTCTTTTTTAAGCTCTTTATACTCTATTGTATTTTTATTAAAGCACGCCATAATTAAAGTTTACATCTTAATTGTTCAATAAATTCTTCTTCTGTTAATTCAAATGTTTTATTTACCTCTTTAAATTCAGATAACATGTCAGCATAAGTACTATAACCAAGTTTGTTCTTATTATCTACAGAGTCATTTAACTCACTATTCCAGAAGTCTCCTAATACTTGTTCATTAATTCCAGCTTTACTCTTCAGTAAGGCTTTTATTTTACTAGTTGTTTCAGGTAAAACTTTTCCCTCCATACTATCAAACTCATCTGTCTGTTCTTCTGGTACCTCCATTGCCTCAGTTTTTTCTTTTACTAAGTTACTAATTTTTTGTTTACCTTCTTGCTTGAATCCTTTCTCATCAGCTACTATATCTACACCTGGTTCAAACTTTAATCTATCTAACTTTAATAGTTCTGACTGATCTTGCATTGGAGCATTATTCTTTTTACTTTGTTTTTCTGCAATAGAAGCTGTTGTAGGTCTTGTAAATCCTGGTGTGTCAAACATAAAACCTATAGCGTTTTGATTTACACTACCAATTTGTTGTATTCTGTTGTATATATTGAAATAGTTACCAGGCACTCCTTCACGTACAACTTCTGCTCTATACAAAGCTTTTCCTATCATTATAAACGTTGCTTCTTTAGGTATACCTAATTCTCTTAGTTTTTCTTCTGAAAATGTATATGTTTCTTTTATTTCTTTTGTGTCTTTATCCGTAGGACTTTTTTTACTTTTTCCAGCATCTTTAGGCATTATAGTTGGTATATATGGTGTTGCTTTTGGGCTTCTAAAATAACCAAGTATAAATTCTGGAACTAGTTCTGCTTTTACATCTGCCATACCATCCTGTGTTTTATCTAGAAAATGTTCTAGTATAAACGGTGATAATGATTCCATAATAGACCCAGAAGCAAACTGTAGACCATCTTTAACCATTATATAATGTAATAATTTAATTGCGTATGGTCTTGTTAATGCATCACCGTATAATGCTGCAAATCCGTTTTGTACTTTTATTTTTTGATTATCACTTAATGTTGCAAATGTATTTGATATAACTTTGTTTAAACCATCTTTGCTATTAGAATCTGATGCTTCTACTGTTTGTAGAAATGAATTTAAAAAATAATTATCTTTGCTATGCATACTTCTTAGTTTTTTAACTACATCAACAATACTCTCACCTTGTCCATCTTCATATATTAACTCATTACTAAGAGATCCTACAGATTTACTTTGACTTAATAAAAGTTTGTCTTGATATTTTTTAATTAATAAATATGATAACAAGTCTAAAGATATGTCATTAAGCTTATCAAGATTTGTTTGATTATCTAAATTCATAGTTATTTCCTGACTTACATTATCTTCTATAATCTGCGTATAGATAGCCACAAATATAGGATGAGCTCTATAGAATATTTTAGGTAATATATTAGTTCTAATATCATCAAATATATCTATGTTAGTTTGATGATAAGTATCACGCAATGGTATCCAAGTTTTTTCAGATTGCACCATCCCATTATAACCTCCTATCTCTCTAATATTTTCATGTAGCTTAAGCACATTACTAAAGTCTTTACCCATACCCTTATCTAGATTCATAACACTACCAATTATTCTTGCTGTACCTGCTATGCTTTCTAGTTTAGCTTTTACTTGCCTCATTTTGTTTTTTATCTTTTCTGTGCTTTTACCATTGTAGTCTTTAAGTATTTCTGTTGTAGTTATAGAGGTAGCAGTTCCTTTATTGTATGTTTTTATTCCATCATTTAAAGATGGGGCATTTAGAAGTAGAATTGCTTCATTTAATGGTATCCCTATTGCTATTGCTGCTGATACTAATGGTAGATTTTCTCTATTTAAGCCTAGTTTAGATGCCATTCTTTCCTTAGCATTATCAACCATTGCTGTAATTAATTCATCAAATAATATACCCGTTCTATCTGTTCCTGTTGTATTTACAAATTTTGATGCTTGAAATTTATCTAATGTAAAATGAAGTTCTTTAGGTAATAGCTTTTTATATTCTTTAGTTAAACTATATACTAAGTTTGGTTTTACAGCTAGTCCAATATTAGCTGCTCCTTCTTTATTATTTTTATAAGATAAAAATTTACCAAGCAAACCATTAACATCTACATTTACATCAGAATTTTGTGCTGCCCATGCAGGAACTTTTTCTTCCATGTATTTTCTTGCATCATTTAGTTTATTCAATGCTGCTTCCTGTGCAATTATTGGTGTCTCACCTGCTGGTGCTTCTGTCATTTTTTTATTACCTAATAATGCATACTTATAATCCAAGTCTTTATTTGAGTAAGCTGCAGCATATGGTTCACCATTTTCCTTCTTATATGCATTATAAGCTTCTTCAGTAGCAGGTAATCCTAAAAGGCTTAATATTTCTGTTATTGAATCTTCAGGTTTTACATTCTCTACACCTACACTATACTTTGCAAAGGCGTCTTTGAATACATTAGGTTTACCAGAATTTAATTCTTTTTTCACATAAGTAATAAAATCTTTATAACCATTCTTACCATACTCATAAAACTTCCCATCTTCAGCATAAAACTCTTTCATGTGAGTATACAACTTATCAATATCAAAGTCAGCTCCAGATCTTTCTAGTATCTCTCTGGCAAATACACCGGTAGACCCCATATAGTGTGGCATAAAGTCTACAAGTCTTAAGTTTATTGCAGAGTGTTTATCCTGAGAAGGGATACGTATACCAAAATGCTTTTGTAATACTTCTGGTATAGGCTGATTTGTATCATAAAAAGCATCATGTACTGATTGGAAATGAGCAGGCATGATAAACTCAGAATATTTTAAGCCACTTTCATCAACAAGATCTGATCTTAGTCTATCAACAACAATCACTCCTTTATCATTATTTTTAAGTTCATTCTGTAAGTCTGTAAAATTATTTTCTGATATATCTATATCTGTAGTTAAACCAGATCTGTGGAATAAGTTTTCTCTAATTATTTCAAATTTAGTTGGTACACCGTTTTCATCTACTTCAAATACTTTTCTATATATTTTAACACCATAATCAGACATAAGTGCTAAACTCATACCTGGCTGTCTGTCTCTTAATACCTCATTAAAGTAAGAAAGAAATAATCCTTCTGCTTTCTCTACCATATGTGGTGAGTTAAGACCATATTTCATTTGACCATTTTCATCTACCTCAAACTGCTCAATAATATTACTACTTGCTTTTGATGCTTTTAAATTTCTTATTGCATATTTTAAGAAGGAGAACAAATCAACATTACCATTCTCATCCATTATAAGATTTTTCTTAAGTTGATAACCAAGCTTAATTTTTCCTGATATGTTATCATTATACATCTTTCTAAGATCTCTTACATTTAAGGACACACCATCTATAATAACTTTTTCTGTAGTGCTTTGTTCACTAGTAAGTAAAGTTCTCATTTGAGTACCAGAAGTAATTTCTGTTTTATTTGATGGATTTACCATTTGCAATCCCATATACTGTGCATCTAATGTTGTCAAGTCTCCCTTAGTAAGCCCACTTTCACTAAATGCTTGATCTGCTGTATCAACATTTTTCTTAAGCATCTTCAGTGCACTTGTAGGTGATGAGAAAACTACAGCATCATTTGCATTTTCATATGCCTCCATCTTAACTCTAAGATTATGTAAAGCTACTTTGTTTGGTTTAGGTATTGTATAGTTACCGTTCTCATCTTTAAGAGAAGTAAACTCAGGAAACAAAGTAACATTTGACATCTTTAGATAACTAGTACCATCAAAGTAAACAAACTTCTTAGAGTTTGCAGCATTCTTTTTACCAGCATAACTGTTTATAAAAAAGCTTGGAACAGACTCATTATCATCTATTCTATCAAGTAGATCAACCATTGATTCAGTAAGGTTACCCATACCAAATTGAGAATATCTAAATCCTTTGGCTGTGTTATATACCATACCATCTGTCTGTTCTTGCATTCCTTCACCTGATTGTTTTTCAAATGTAGGATCTATGAATGGATAAATTTCTATGTTTTGTAATGTATGATTAATACCTACTGTTGGATCTGTAAATGGAAAATCTATTGAACGTATTGCACCATTTTGTCCTTTTGCTCTTTTAATTTGATCAATAGAATCTTTTAATGTTAATACTTCATCTCCTAATATTAACTCATTAATTGCAGTAGTATTTATTTTGTCATTAAAATATATCTGAGCTAAGTTTCTTTTAAACTGTCCAGGTACTAAATTAAGTTGGGCATTAGCAATGTTTATCATTTCTCCTGTTGTAGAACCATCTTTATTTTGTACACCGGTGCCTATAAAGCCAGAATCATTTGCTATATCAGACCCTAAAAGATTATAGAATGCATTAAATTCATCCATTAAACTTTTCTCAACAGCTTTATAAAAACCACCCTCTACAGCTAATTTAGCTGCGTCAGCAAATGGTGTTCCTTTGTATGCTTCTGCTTCTAATGTTTTTACAGCATCTTCAGGTAGTAAATATTTTGTATTAAATAATTTATATGCTCTACCTTCTTTAGTATCTCTTGTGGATACCCCATTGCTGTCTGCATTATAACCTACTATTAAATCCTCTGTTGGTGTTTCTATTTCTCTAACTATTCTTGCATAGTCATTTTGTATTTGAGCTACAAAAATATCAAGTGTTTCTTTAGGTAGCGTAATTTTTTTGTTTGCTCCTGTAATTGCTTTTATAACAGGTAAGTTAATACTATCACCTGTATTACTTGCTTCTAATACTCTTATAAGTACAGGTGCTAAAGCTTTATCTTCAGATACCATATTTTCTAATGTAGCTGTATTAAAATAAAATGTATAAGCTTTTACAAGATTATTTATAAACTCTTGTGGAGATTGCTTACCATAAGTTTTAGCATAAGCAACACTTTTAGTTCCGTCATTTAAAATCTCATTTTGTTCACTCAATGTCATCACTCCTTTTCTAAAACCTGCTAGTCTAACTAATTGTACTTTTTTATCAGATGATAGTTTTCTAAATGCTTCACTTTGTAGTAATGGGTTTGTTGGAAATCTTGCTATTAACTCTTCTATAAAGTCTTCATCATTTAGTTTACCTATAATTTTTGTATGATATGTTGGTAATTGATGTGCGTATACTAAATTACCATCTGCATTTGTAAATGTAGTTGCACCTACATGTTCATCAAGTTTCTGATTACCAATAGATATAGACGTTAGTCTTGCAGAAGCACCGCTTTCTTCTGCAAATATATTACGTTTGTTTGGATTTTTTGAATTGATTATATCTTTTATTGCAGATACATCATTTACTGTAAGTGTTCTTACTCCAATGCTATTATCTATTAGAATTTGCTGTTGTTTTGTCTTTGTTTTTATATTACCTTCTACTAATAGCATACTTAACTTTAAATATTCTGGAGCCAGTCTTATACCAATAGCCTCAAATAAATCTGAGGAAAGTTTTTGTGCTTCTATATCAAATTTAGAATTATCTATTTTAGCTCTACTTGCTTGAAGTCTACCTATTACTCTTTTTAATGTACCTAGAACTCTACCTTTAAATTTAGGATCAGAGTTTATAAGTCCAAGCTTTTGGTCAAACATTGCTTGCCATGATCCTAATTGAGTTTTAGCAGCATCTCTAGTTGCGGCATCATAGTAAAAGTTTTTTCCAGTGCTTGTGTCAGTTTGTATAAATAAATAATTAACTCTGGCATTCTGGAATGATTTTATTACTTGCATTGCAAAAGCTGATCTTTGTACTATCTTAGGTAATGTACCTGATTCAATCATTTCTTCACCATTAATACCCATATCATTAAATAGTCTTGTAACAAAGGCTTTTGTATTTTTATTAGTTCTACCAAAAACGTAAATGCTACTCAATATATCATAAGCATCTGTTTTATTTTTTACAGCTTTTAATATACCATTGTAAACAGCATCTACATCAACAGGAACTATTAGTTTTTCTCCTTCTGTAATTACGTTACCTTTATCATCAGTAACAGGATCTATTAAAAATTGATTACCAAAGTAATCTGAATCTTCTACAGTTGTAGTTGCAATATATAATCTTAGTTTTAAAGGTAAAGCTGTTACACCACCTACCATAGATGCATCTTTATCCCATTGATCTGTGCTTCTAAGACCTAAATTATTTTCAAAGACTTCATTTATGTCAGCTTCATTATCTAATTTAAGTTGATATGTATCTATAACCTCTCTGGCAGCTATCATAATTTCTGGTCTGCCAGTCTTACTATTCATAAAGTTAAGAGCCTCATCAATTTCCATAAGTCTATCATACTGCAAATCATTCAAGCTATTATATTTAGGGTTTGTAGGGTCATACAAATCTGCAAACTCATCAAATACTTGTTCTTCTATTTCAGGTAAAGATTTTATACCATCATTTAATTGTAATATTCTAGCAACAAAACTATTAACTAAAGAAGTTGCTGTGTTAGGATCTAAGTATTCATATGTAACTAATCTTGTGCCTGCTATTTCTTTTTTAGGTAATAACTTAAATGCATCAAGTGTTATTCCTTGTGTCAAAGATTCTGTAAACATATTATTGGCTATACCTCTTGACTTGTATTTACCAGCATCAATATTTTCAAACAATGGATTTAATTGACTCTTAGTAAATCCGCTAAGTGCTGCTCTAATCCAATTAATTAATCTTGTAAAGAATGATTTAATAAACCCACCTGCTTGAGAGTTTCTTGGATTTGTCTTAAATTTTTGAAACTCATCAGCCATGTACTCTTCAAAAAATTCTTGCTCTAATCTCTTTCTACTAAATGATTTATATAAAGGTGACAAGTTTTTAAACTTTTGTAACTCTACTTCAAAGTTTTTACCTTCTTTTCTAAGTTTAGCTCTAAGTTCTTTTTCTGCTATACGTAAATATTGTTTTTGTTCTTTAGGGGTTAGTAACATTCTAAACACTGCATGAAAGGCTTCATGATATCTAAATCCATTTGCTCCTACATATACAGTTCCGTTTATATTCATCTGCCCTGCAAGATTATTTAATGCCATAACAAATGCACCTGCAGTAATACCGTTATTTTTTAATCTATTACCTATATCATCTATATTGCCTAAAGCAATAAACTCAGGAAGATTCTCATTCATCCAAGTTATAAATGCATCTATCTTTTCAGTTTCTGTGCCTTTAAAGTTTTCCGGTAATATTTTATATGCATCATTATCATTTAAACTCTTTTTAAGCTTGTTTACTTTTTCTACAGCATCTAAATATTCTTTGTTATTCTTCAGTGCAAGTAATCTATTTTGACCAGACTCTCTAGCCTCTTTCATTACCTTTTTCTTAATTGCCTCTCTTTCTGTTATAGCTTCATTTATTTGTTCAGCTATTTCATCAGTAGGAGAAACTGTCTCAGACTCTTTAGATAGTTCTTCTATCTTACCAAGATTCACTTTGTCATCAACTTTTGTGTTTTCATCTTTTGGTTGAGGTGTCTTTGCTAATTCATCTGTTTGTAATTGTTCTGAGTCAACATTAAAGTATATTGCTCTGTTTTGTTTAGGTCTATTAATTTGAATACTAGTTGTAGTAGAATCAATTATTTCATTTATAGTTGCTTCTTTAGGTATATTTATTACAAAGTTTTGTCTAGCTATTGCACCACCTTGTTTATTAAATTTATCTATTAATGCATCAAATCCTTTTTCAGCATATTCTTTTGCATTAACTTTTACACTATAACTTTTTCTGTTCTGTGTGCCTTGTAACATAACATCTCCCATAGCATTTATAGATAGTGTTATTTTATCACCAGGCAATCCTGTAATAAATATTCTGCTTTTTATATCTGAATTAAAGTTTTTAGCTGCAGCTGGATCTTTTGCTTTTCCTTTATCATCAACATTATCCATAGATAAATCTAATGATGTTTGTGCAATGTCTCCTAGTAAAGTTTGTAGTTCTGTAGCATTAGATGTTACGTCTAAAGGTATAAGGATTAAACTTCCGTTAGGTCTTATTGATACAGCACTGTAACCTTTTCTTAAATATTGTTTTTTTAAGTTTGGATCTTTATTAATCTGATCCATTATTTTTGCATGTAATTCAATTTCTTGTGTAGAACCGGTTTCTAAATCTGAAACATAATCATCAACAATATCTATTTTACCATCTTCACCTTTAAATTTTCTTCTAATTAAAATTAATCTTGTACCATCAACTGTATTATCTGGAACAGAATTTAAACTTACTGGTGCACCATCATAATTAAAAGTATCACCTTTAAAATTAAAAGTTATTTTTTCTTTTTTAAGTTGATCTATTGTAACGTCAAAAGGAGTTTGTCCAGCAGCTTCATAAAGTTTGTCTAGTGTAGATTCTAAATGCTCTGCTGCTAGTACTTGTGCAACTATATCTTTTTTGTTCATATCAAACAAGAACTGCAAGCTTTGCTCACTTGCATTTAAATTTAGTTGTTTACCTTCAAATTCAAACTTATATTGACCATTAGAAACAAACCCTATAGTTTCTCCATTATATTTTAAAGCTACAGTATATTTATCACCCATCTTCTTTATGTATGGATTTGCTTGTAAACTTGAACCGGGTATATTAAATGGATTTTCTGTTCTATCTTTATTTAGAGATATGCTAAATGTAATATTATTAATATTGAATTTAGGATCATCCAACATATCATAAATAGGATTACCTTTTGTTCTATCTGGATAAACACTATTTAGTTCACCTGTCTTTATTCTTGTTATTTTTGTTTTCTCTGGTCTAGATATTTTTTCTTTAAAGTCTCTTGTATCTTTTTTATAGTTTTCACTAAACCCTACTTCACTAACTTTAATTTCTTTTCCATCTGATAGTCTTTTTATAATAAGTTTAGAGCCATCAACTAAATTATTTGGAGTACCTACAACAAAGTATTTTTGTCCAGTTTCTTCTTCTATAAGTGTATCACCATACCCAAGTTCTTGACCATCAAAGTTATAGCTTGCATCTTCTTCTATAAATTTATTAAGCATATTAAATACTTTGTCTGCAGATTGTATTGTATTGTGAGCATCTACATTATTTAATCTAGCTCTTTGATATAATGAAGGAGATACAGGTTGTAAATTATTATCTACTATTCTATATATTGTTCTTTCAACACCTTGCGGGTCTACTAATTTTATACTTAATATATTTATACCCTTACCTTTTTTTAGAAATTTCTGATTTGGTGGTAAAGTAGATGGTGCCACTCCTTTTTCATCAGCTATAAAATTAGAAGCATTTAAAGAATTTGTTAGTAAAATTAATCTTACATCTTTATTATTTCTGTTTTCTGAAAACCATGACTCAAATGTCATAGGTGCTTCTTCAGTAGGAGAAGGTTTTGATTTAGCATTGTCATTAGCAGCATATTTTTCAGCATAAGCTTTAGCTTCATCAAAAGTTTTAAAGCTTTTGCTTAAAGTTTCATTATACCTCATCTGTCCATTTTGCATAAGATTAAATCTTACTTCAAAATTATCTACATCATCCACTTTAGTTGAAGGTTGACCATCAGCCCTTCTAGCAGAAATAGTTATTTCCATTCTATTAGAACTGTAGGTGTGATATTTTCCTCTTGCGTATGGAGCATTAGGTTTTAAAAACTCTTCTACACTTAAAGACTCATTCTTACCTAACGCTTCTTTATATAAAGCCATTAGTTTGGTTATACCTAAGTATTGCCTTTTTGTAGAATCAAGCTCTAACCACTCATCTTCATTTAAAACTTTACCATCTGCTACTACAGACTTTTTATAATTATCATAGAGCTTATTTAAAACTGCTCCTTCTTCTTTTGTAATTAAATCTGTATTTATAGCAGGTAATGAAGTGTCTTTTGCTTCAGCAGAATTAAAATCTTCTTCTTGATTTGCTTTTGCTTGATCAAAATCTTCAAGGTCTTTATCTTCTTTGTTCTCAACCTCTGTTGGCTCAGCTAGTTTTTCATATGTAATTATAGCTTCTTGTATTTTTGCATATAATTCAGGATTGTTTTCAGCATTTACAGATCCTTCTTCATTTTCAAATTGTTGTAACTGCTTGACATCTCCATATAATAAGAACTTCATTGCTTGTTCTGGTGGAACCAGTATGCCTAGTTTATCTAAAGCTTTTAATAGTTCTGTTCTTTCATGTTGTGCAATTTTAGCTCTAGCTAATTTTCTAAATCTTTTTTTGTTTTGCTTAAACATTACAGCCATTATTGGCTCTATTCTTTCAGCTAGTTTATCAAGAGCTGCAGGATCTGCAAGAAGTTGTATAGCTTTATCATATGCTCTTGTTCTTCCTTTAAGCTCTCCATAATCAATTAACTTACGTAAAGCACTATCTATATTGTTTACATTTACAAAATCTCCTTTTTCTTCAGCAAGAACATTTATGTAGTCAACAAAAGCTTTTCTTAGTTTTTTAATATTAGTTTTACTTCTGCTAAACCTATCTCCTTTTTTTGTTTGATTTTCTGGAGCATTAAGAACATTAGCATAATTTTCTAATGCTTTTATTTTTCTTTTCTTTTTTGCAATCTCACTTCTATTGTTTCCTTTTGTATCTTTTAAAACTTCTATCTCTTGTAGTAGTATACTTATTTCATTTTGTACAGATGGAGCATCTGCCAAAAGCTGAATATCATTTGCAGCTATTTTATTAAGTACAGGATCTGATGCTAATTCTGTATATATTTTATTACTTCTTTCTAATGCTCTTTCAAAAGAATCTGTTGTAAACATATGTAGAAACCTAGCATGTTCATATGCTCTATACTTAATTGCTTCCATCAAATGCTCTCTTGTACCTTTCTTAAATCTATTAGGATTATATTTGTTCTGATACTTCATTTTATTAGCATCATAGTTTTCTTTAGCTTTCTGTATTTTTTGTATACTTTCTTGTATATCTGCTCTTATTTGTGAACCTTTCTTTTGGCCACTTTCATCTAAAGAACCTAACTCTTCATCTGATAGTTGTAAGTAATCTCTTAGTGCCGCTGTGTATTCACTAGCACCACCATTATCAAAGATCATTTGTTGATGTTGAAACTTAAGAAAATCTTTTGCATCATAAAATCCAAGAGGATCACCTTCATAGTTATAGCTATCCATCTCTTTGGCTGCATCATGTATAGCAGCAAAGTTTAATTTTCTACTATTCCATTGAAAGTCAGTACCATCTTTACCTAACATTTCATTGTAGTTTTGATTATATACTTCTACAAGTTTTGTTATATACTCTTCTTTTTTCTGTTGGTATTCTTTATACTCTTCAGGTCTAGTAAATTTATTAAATTGATTTGGAGCAAAACCAAAAACAAACTTTTGAGGTCCTTGTACCAAACCACCCATTAAGAAACCTGACATAAATGTTTCAAAACCTTGTGCTGACATTTGTGATTTTGCACCTTCGTGTATACCACCCCAGAATAAATTTTGGTGTGATGCTGAAGGGTGTTCTAGTAACTCAGAAAAATAATCTTGTACACCTACATTAACTGCCTCTTGATAGATTTCTTGAAAACCTTCTGCAAGATTAGCTGCAGTAAATCTTAAAGCACCATGTGCACCTCTTTTTAAACTTCCACCTACAGTCCAACTTGCCATTCTTTTCAAAGAAGGAAGTCCAAATAAACCTTCACCTGCATCTTCAAATACATCTTTAGCTGCTTTTCCAGCAGCATCTTTTGCACCTTTGGTTCTTATTATTCTTTTTCCATAGTTTGTAAGTGTTTCATCAAATATTCTACCGAACCTTCCACCAAAACCCTTAAGGGCTCTTCCTAATACTATTTGATTTGTTACTGCAATTACAGGAGCATTCCATTGAAAAGTTCTAAATGCTGCTTGTGAAGCATTTGCATGAACCTCATTCATTTCAGCAGTAGTCAGTTCTCTACCTAATTGTTTTTGTTTTATGTTTATTGCATTTTCAAATTGTTCATTATAGGTTAACCCTGCTTCCATTTTAGATTCAGCTATAGCTAAATTCAAAGCTCTTACATCTCTATAGAACCCAGTAGCAAGTTTTGCTCCTTTTGCTAACCCTCCTAAATTTTGTGCTGCTACTTTAGAACTATTAAGATATCTTAAAGATTGCATAGTACCAGGTAAGAAAAACTTAGCTATAGGTTGTTTCCCTGTCCTTACAGCTTGAAAAAAGTTTTTTGATCTTTCAAAACTATTAAAGCTTTTTATCATATCATGAGTAGCTGTTGCCATTCTTCCTATAGCAAATTGATTTTTTATAGCTTGACCGGTTCTATAAAGATTTCTACCAGTACCTGCTATAAATGCACCTATACCAGTTGGTGCACCCACACCAGTTGAACTTAATGCAGCTGATCCTAGTGCAAGGGCAATTTCTTCAGCTGCTATTGATCCTATAATACCAAATGTATAAGCACTGTTTAAAAGAAAGTTATTTGTAAATCCACCTACACCACCTCTACTTGAGTTACCTACTCTCATAGCATTTTCAAAAGCCATAGCTCCTTCAAAATCAGGAGCTGTATAATCACCTGTAAATAAATCACCAATAGCTCTATAACCACTATAAAATGCTGAACCAAATAATGCTCCAAACTCACCTCTCATTCTTGCCATGTCATCACCTAATCCAGAATTACTATTATATATGTTTTCTGTATTAGGGTTATATGGTGTAAATCCTATGTCATTAAATTTAGGGTGTGCAAAGTATCTATCAAATCCTGTATCAGCAGTACTAAAATACGTTGGTAGTTTCATACGGCTTTCTTCCTTATCAAACTTTATATTGTTTCTTTGTGCAGATGCTATAGGATCAGATAAATCAAATTCTACAACGTCCTTAGTATCTGTAGATGAACCAACACCAAATCTTGGTACAAAAAATTGATTAACCGCTACAGAACGGTTTATCATATCCATATTTTCAGGATTCATAACTCCATCTAGTGGAATATCCTCAAACGGAATTTCAAACTGATCTGATATAGGTAATGTAGAAGCTGGTTGACTTAACTGTTGGTCTAACTGATTCTTCCCAAACGCACCTGGTAGTAACTGTTCAGATGGTCTTATAATTGGTCTTTCTTCTGCCATCTTTTATTTATTTTTTTTTATGCTTTCTAGGTAAGATTTTTGGAGTTTATTGTTTCTTATAACTATATTGTCCATATCTCGTTCTAAACCATTAACATATCCATCCAACTGATTCAAACTTACAGGATTACCATTTATATCTAATAATGGAATACCGGATCCTTTTTGAGATACTACAAACTCACCTGTTTCTGAATCAAATGTTTTACCTTGAAACTCATAAAAGAATTGAGGGCCGTCTTTATATACTCTTAAATATCCTCCTGCGTTTCCTCCACTATATTCATAATAATTTTCATCATTAAGACTAATAGCAGCATTAACATCAGAAACAGCAGCCTGTATATTATTTAAACTTTTTTTATTAAAGTCCATTCTTTTATCAACTACTATTGATATAGTTCCTGCATTTTTATCTGCAAGCATTGATTTAATCTCATCAGTCTCATAGCCATTTTGCTTTAAGTATTCACTATGCCATTCACTATTAACATTTATTGTATACCCTGAATTTTTTTCATCATCTTTAGATCCTCCCATAATAGGGTTGTATTTTATATCAAAGAAAGGTGCTTTACCTAGACCTGTTGTCTTAACATTACCTTTACTATCTCTTGGTGCATTCAAAAACTTTGTAACTGCAGATGCTAAATCCATAAGCATTTGCTCAGACATAGGATCATTTTCACCATCAAAATTTTCCATGCTCATTATATCACCTGCCTTTATTGCAACAATACCTTTACCATCATTTATTTGATTAACCAAAACTTTAAAGTCTGTATACGCTGGATCTCCTGGTTGTGTTGTTAAAGGACTAAATTGTGATTTATATCCTTGTTGCATTGTTGCACTAGCACCTGTCATTTGATCTTGACCAATACCCACAGAACCTTCTATATAAGAAAATCTTTTAAAAGGAGACTCAAAATTTTCATCACCTCTATCATTACGGTGTAAGTCTATTGCTCCATTCATACTAGCATTAATATATTTTACTTGCTCTGCATAATATTCTTTTGCTTTCTCTGCTGCTTTTTTTGGACTAAATACTGTTTTGTAATTTGCTGTGCTACCTGATATACCTGTTGTTGAAGAGGAGTATGAAACTGAGCTTGTGCCATCTTCTACTCTCATAGTATGTATATTCCTACCTCGTGCCCATTCACTATATTCTGCAATATATTCTTCTTCTGATAGTAGAGAAGTAGCTGGTCTTCCCCTAGCACCTTCAGAACCTCTTGTGTTTCCACCAAAAATGTCAGGTATACCTTGATTTCTTAAATTTATTAAATCTTTACCATAGCTATCCTTCATAGTAAGTAGCCCTTTATAATTGTTAAAGGCTGTTTCAACTTCTAATTCATTAAGTTTAGTGTTTCTATTAATCTTTTTTAGTATATCTCTTGGAGCATTTCTTAAATTTTTAAGTTTTAATTTTTGTGAATCATTCATATCTCCTTCTGGATATGCATTTTCATCTCCAATATTATCTGCAGCTGTTGTATATAATGTTTCTAAATGTCTACTGTTTCCTGGTTTGCTTAAAAATTCTCTTGCTTCTGTAAGACTATATTCATTACCATCTATTGTAAGAGTGTGAGGTGTTCCTTTATCTTTATATCCTTCTGAAAATTGATGATGACTTAAAACAAAATTTACTTGTTCATCTTTAATACCATTAAGAAATGCTTTTCTTGCTTCATTATTATTTTGTATTGTATTAGCTGTTGAAACTACTGCACCATCATCTGTTATTTCATATTCAATATTACCAGGACCATCCTTCGTTATTAAGAAATCATCCTTAATATTACTTTCTTGGTTCTCTAAAGAGTTTTCATAATCTTTTAATTCTTTGTCAAGCAAGAATTTTTCTCTTTGTAGAGCTGACTTTAATTCTGCTTTATATGTTTCTAAACCATATTTATTTTCTTCTAACTTAAAGCTATAATCTTTCATGCTATAAGATTTAGCTGCTGCACCTAAATCATCTTGTATATTAACTCCCATATACATAAGATATGCTTTATTCATAAGGTCTTGATCTGCGCTTTCACCAGCATTTATTCCTAAGTTAACAAGATTTCTAGTATCCTCTACACCCATAGTTGCAGCTAAATATCTTTGCTTCCAATTATTTGCAGTTTTATTTGCTGAGTGACCTTCAGGAAAATCATACTTTGCTGTGTACTCTTCCCATCTTGCTGCAGTATCTCCTATTTTTTCTGCTTCTGCTTTCTTTGATCCTAATAATATAGCTTGTTCTGTAGCTATATTATCTATTGTTGTTCTAGCCCAAAGCTCTTCTCCTTGTGCAATAGATTGAACACTGCCATTTTCAAATTGTTGTTTTGCAAAATTATAACCATCTACTCTAGATTTAACTTGATATCCTTGCATAACCCTAGGATCATCCATTAAAGCTCTATTTAAATAAGCATATGCTTGTTCAGTAACTAAGTCACCGTTTTTTTGAGTTATTTTCCATCTTCCGTTAGGTTCTAATATATCTTTTTCTACACTAAAACCTTGCTCATCTAGCAATTCTAATGCATACTCATATAGATTTGGATTGACTGTATAGTTTCCTATACTCATATTTAAAGCATCACCAGGACCAGCCTGCAAATATTTTTCCATCTGTATGTTTAAATCATCTACCCCAGTTTGCCAATATAAATCTCGTTGATCTTTATCAGGTGACTGTGATAAACTTTCAGCATATCTTAAACCAAATTTATAGTTAGCTGTGTTTGTAAGATCTCTAACAATATTATCATCTTCATAAAAAGGTGCAAATACACCTGATGCCATATCTGCATTCTGACGTAGTGATAAGTCATATCCAGATATTTGTTGCATTTTGGGTGCTATCTGTTTAGCAAACTGATCTCTTGTTTCTTGATTTTCAGCTCTACTCAAATCAGCATATACAACTTTACTATAAGCATCATTAATAGCCTTATAGTTCTGATCATATCTGGTTTGTCTTGTATCTAAAACATTTGATAAAAACTTATAATCAGGTACAAAAGGGGTTGGTTCCCTGTCATACATTTTATATCCTTGTACATATGTAGCCATAATCTAAATTACTAAAATTTTTAATGTGTATAAAATTAAATCAATACACTTTTATTGTTTACTTTCTTCTTCCGTCAGTAACTCCTATATAAAATGGTACTGCTGGTGCCTTAATTTGCTTACCTCTACTACCACTTTCAATTGTTGTATTACTATATGGAAGATTTATTCCTCCCGCATTTCTAATAATATCCGCACGTGTTGATTCATTTGTTCCTGTATATACACCTGATCCTAAAAATATATTATTAATTACATCATCACTTAATCCAGAAGCTTTAGCAAGTTTAGCATAATTACTTAACTTCTGTATTTGAGCATAAGGATCACTAGGTTGTACAGGATCAAATAACTTACCATCAACATTCATAACCATACCACCCGTTGTTGGGTCAATATCATAATAAGGAGTCAGTGTATTTAAGTTATATGTATTAGCTCTGTTAGTAACAGCATTAGCATATACATCAGCAAAAGTTTCTCTATCTAGATTTCTTTCATCCAGATAGTTTTGTTTTGCTAAATTAGTACCGTCAACAATGTCTGCATAATTCTTTCTTTCTGCAGCATCTGTTAATTGATCAAATCTAGCTTGTAAAGCATCTGCTTTATTTATAATACCTACGTTTGCTGCATCATATTTTCCTAAAGTATCTGCAATATTTTTGTATGCAGTACCTGTACTCTTAGCTAAATTTGCACTTAACGTTTCTGGTCCAAACATACCAGCTGCGTCACCTGCTATAGCTGCTTGCTCATTTACTGAAGCAATTGCTCTTGTTGGATCAAGAAGTGCAGGATTAAGCTCTATTTGGTCAACGGCCTGTCTATCTGGTAGAAATAAATCTCTATCTCTTTTAGAAAGAGCATCCATTATAATTTTATCTTGTTGATAAAAATCAGGCTGCGGTACTTCATATTCAGGATCTGCTGGATCTTCTGGAACTTCTTCTTCTTCTTCTTCTTCCATTCCTGGTAATTCTATAAAGTCTCTTCTATTAAGTGTATACTCACCAAACTTACCATCAATAGAATCTGTCTCACCATCTACACCATCTGTTCTAAATCCATAAGCATTAATAAATTCATCTTTAGTTATACCTTGTTTATCTAAAGATGCTCTAAGTTCAGCATCATTATCATATCTAGCAAGCAAAGACTCATTCTTCTTAGTTTGGAAATCTTTTACAAACGCTGGGTCTTTGTACCATTCTTTACCATGTTTCTTTTCAAGAGATTCATAATTAGGATAGTCTAAAGATTGTAATAAAAGTTTATTGTTTTCATAAAACTGTGGTAGGTTATCCATAGTAACATCTCCATATAAACCTGAGTCTTGTTTACCTTGTGTATCTTCAATACCAACATCTCCAACATCCATCACATCTTGTATGTCTATACCTTGTGATTGAAGCATGTTATCAATCTTAGCCATAGATTCTGTTATAAGAGGTATTCTACCTGTCTTAGCAAGTTCTTCTACATTATCAGCTACTATTTTTACTATATTATTTAAAGCATTTTCTGCTTGATCTGCATCAATTCCTGCAGCATTTCCTATACCCTTAGCAGCATCTATAATTAATTTAATTTGTTGTTGAACTTCAGGGCTACTTGGATCTGATGCAGCTTCTAATATTTGCTCTATAGCTTTTTCTAAAACTGGAGGTAGATCTGAAAACTTAGTTGTTTCTGATCTTTCTCCTTTACCTCTTTGTGCCTTAGGTAATTTACCAGCTTTCTTCATTTCACCTTTATGTAGGTAACCCATTTCTTTCATTTTTAAATGATCTTCCAGCTTATTAGCCATATATCCTTTACCTGTTTTAGGATCATACATCATGTGGGGTTTAAATTCACCACCTTTTTGCATCATTGCTATATTATTTCTTTGTGCTATTTGTGAATCTACCATAGCTGCAAAGCTTAAAGGATCTTGTCCTTGAGATTGTATAAAAGGAAAAGCTGCTGTCGGAACACCATCTTGAAAATCTTTTTTCATTTCTTGTCCAAATGCTAGTTGTGATAAACTCATCATATTTTTGTTTAGCATTAGTTCTGCACTATTTTCTGTAATATGATCTGAATTTGGATTTCCTGCTGCTGCTATATATTCATTTAAACTAAACTTTTTTGAAACTTTAGCTGGTGTCATACGCTTTTTACTTTCTATTCCAAACTCAGCTAACTCTGGTGATGTCATTTTCATCTTTGATGTGTCAGAGTAAATAAAGGATTGGTCTGGTAAAAACATAGGAACACCACCTTGATTGTGTCTTGGTCCATTTATATTATACAAACCAAATGTACCATTATTATTTAAATCTGTTAATACTGTTTCTCCACCTTCAGCTTCTATATTTGCAACATCTCTTGGTACAGCTGACAAAGAAAATCTGACGTCTTGTCCTTGTGTATTATTACCATTATCTGCACCATAGGTAGTTACTAAACCATAGTTCATCTGATCACCAGTTACAAAACCACCACCGTAGTTTGCTTTCTTTAGAATCTTTCCGTTTTTTATTACAAAGCCGTCAGGAACTTTGTTTATTTTTATACGTTTACCCATAATTATTCTATTATTTCTATGTCAGCACCAGCTGCTATAAGTTGTTTTAATGTTAATTCATCTACCTCTACTTCACCACCATCCTTACCATAAGAAGTTGTTGTAGTCATATCAGGTCTTAATAGTCCTGTATTAGTATCATAAAGTCCTCTATCTGTTCTTTCTGAAACACCAAACTGATTATCAGCCATATTGTATTGTCTCATTTCTTTTTCTGCTTCAGCAATCTTTTTATCTTGAAACATATCATTTACTACAGATGCTGCAGCCACTGCAAACTCAGAACCTTTTTCAAATCCTTTAAATGCTGCACTGTCTTCAAATCTATTAAGACCTGTAAAAACTCTATTCTTTAATCCATCTAATCCTTTACCAAAATCTCTTTTTACTGTTACACCTTGCACTTCAGGCGGCTCTGGGTTTTCTATACCTACTTGTACACTTTCTGTATTTGCAATTACAGGAGATGATCTATCTATACCTTGTTGTTGAGCTGGTGTAGGTCCTAAAGCAGGGAATCTTGCTTGCAAATCTAAATCAGCTTGTTCATTAACTTCTTGCTCTGTTGGTTGATTATTTAAAAAAGGATTTAATATTGATGCAAAATCAAAGTTTGGATTTGCAGTATATGTAGTTTGATCTTCCATTACAGGTATAGGTGTACCTGTAAAATTAAAATCAAAAGGAAAACCTTCTTGTCCTTTTGGTATTGTTTTAGTTTCTGCTTCTGCAATACGCTGTTGACCTTCCTTTTGAGTTGGTTGTAAACCTTGTAATAGTTCATTAATAAATAATGTATTACCTACATATCTTGCAGTATTAGTATTATCAGATTCGTAATCAGCTTCCATTGATGTAGGTCTATAGTAATCTCCTACTTTTAGTCCTGTACTAGGACCTCCTGGATTATATACACTTTTATATCTTTGCTCCTGTCCTTCAGGTGTATATGCTTCCTCACCGGTATATAAAACAGCATGAGCAGTCTGAGGATAATTTATTCTACCATAATCACCAGGTAAAAGTTTATCATCAAAGTTAGTCATAACAAAACCTTGATCACCAGTTTTATAATTGTAAGTACTATCTTGTTGTAAGTTACCAGGAATTATTGCTTTTAGATCTCCACCTCTATATGTTCTATTGTTAATTGTCATAGGTTCCATATTTATTGGATAAGTAACTCCTGCATCATTTAATATTGCACAAGCATATGTGTTACATGCAGCTCCTTGATTTTCATTTAACCAATTAAATAAAGGTTCACGTATTAAACCTGCACCTGGCGCAACTGAATCTTGTGAAAAATAATCTAATCTAGATGGTAAATCATACATATTATCATCTAAGTTTTCCATATAATTCCTTATATCAGATAAAAAGTTTTCTTCTTGTGTATTAATACTTGTTAGTTCAGCTATTAATTCTTTCCTCTGACCATCTGAAATATTACCTGCATCTAAAATATCTTTTATTTCTAATAATCTATTTTGATCATATGATCTTACATTTCTTCTAGGATTTTCTCCACCTGGTTGAAAATTTAATCTGGTCTTAATATCATCACGGTAGAAATTCTCCATTTTTTCAATAAAGTTTTCTGATTTGTTTTTAATATCTTCTAATGTCAACTCACCTTTATCTACTAAATCTTTAAAGACTACGCTCATATCATTACCTAGTTTATCTGTAAACCCTGTAACATCTTCTGCTGTCTTATTTATAAAATCACCAGCAGCATTTACACCTTTGTTTAGACCGCTTCCTATATTCTTAAAAATGTTTTGCAATTTATTTTCTTTCATATTTGCAAAATCTGTTCCCATAATAGCATCAGAAGCAATTAACATATCTCTTCTTAATCTAGGATTATCTGTACGGTTATCTCCTCCTATAACATCTGTATTATTAAAATTTATATCATAACCTGTAAAAAAAGTATTATTAGGATCATCTGGTAAATTACTATAATTTAGTGTACCTGTAGGGTTTATTGTATTTTTTCCTAAAAGTCTATTACCAAATCTAGATGCCTTAAATAAATCTTGTACATTATATTGATAATCACCTGGTGTAGTATCAGCATCATACATTACTTTATAGTTATACATCTGTGGTATAACATTTGTTTTACGGTGGGTTCTTTTATTTTTCATGTCTCTAAAGATCCCATCTTTAAATCCATCATTATCAGCATCTTTACCACTAAAGAAATCTTGATAACCACTTTTTAACACGTTAAAAACATCACCTAAATTAAAATTACCTGCCTCTAAACCATAGTTAGTTGGCATGTACCTAGGACGGAATCTAAAATCTCCACCTGGTTGTGCTTTATTTAAACTTTTTATATGTAACTTTTTTATACTCATACTATATCTATAATATACAAATTATAAAGGACAATTTCTAATGTTTACTCATCAACTAAATATGACATTATATAATTAGGTGTACTCATATTAGCTTGTTTAGCTTGTGACAAGTAAACCCTATTAAGTTTATCATATACTTTTTCTACATAATCTATACTAGGACTTTTATCATATACACCATTTACATAATCCTTATATATTCTTAATTTACCACCTAAGTTTTCTGTTTGACCATCTTGGAAACTACCTCCAAGTCTTTTATAAAAGTCAGTTAAATTTTTCATGATATTCTCTGAATTACCTATCATAGTATTATATCCACTTCCTACTTGATTAGCTCTCATTTTTTGAACCATTGAAGGAGGTAATACATATTCAGTGTTAATTGGTATATTACCTATACCACCACTCATATTTGCTGCACGCTCAGTTGCTACTCCTTTAGATACATTAAATTGTCTAGCATCTGTTGGATCAAGATATACAGAAAATAATCTTTTAGGATCATTAGGATTTAGCATGCCTGGTTTTAAACTATTTTTTGCATTATTTAAATAAAATGGAGTTATCTCATTACTAAACCAATTGCCATCTTCATAATTTACAAATGTTTTATTGTTTACATTTGCATCTTCAATTCTATTTAATCTTATAGCATCTGTTTTCTTCATAAGTTTTTTAGAACCATCTGAAGTAAATACTTCTACCATATCATCACCTGGTTTTACTACGTCTTTTACTTTTTTATTCCATTTTATTCCGTCTTTTACTTTTTTAATTGCTGCTGTAATTGGCCCTTTAAAATTTTTACCCTTACTCAACCATGCAGGTATAATAGGTATAGCACCCAAAGCATCAAAACCTGCATCTACATACTCTCCTTTTTCTAAATTTTTATCAGAATTTTCTGCATATTGTGCCCATGAAAAAGGATTAATAATATCTATTACTGAATCAAAAGCATTTCTGTCAGGATTATTTACATTTAATCCTTCAGGAATTCTTTGATTACGTGTACTATAACCAAATGATGTCATAGGATTAGCTAAGATATCAGCTAAATTTTCAAAAAATCCTGGTGGATCATATTGTCTTACTTGAGCACCTCCTTCTTGTTTGTATATATTAGGATTAGTTAAATCAAACATACCATCATTACCTATTGCTGATTTTATATTATTAGGATTAGTACTCATGTACTCTACAGGTATTAAACCTTGTTGATTTGATCCTGGATAGTTACCCATTATTATTCTTCCATCAATATCTTTAGCAAACTGTTTTCCTACTTCCATAGTTTGTTTTCCCGTATATGGGTTAACTATATTTATATAACTTGGCATAGATATCTTACCATAAAAATCATCATATCTTTTAGAAATTTCTTTCGGATGAAAGTAAAAACCTCTACCATAAAATCCATCATCTTTGCTCATACCTATTTTTTTTGGATTAAAAGCATCAAACACTTCATCAGTCTTATGCATAACAATATCTTGAACTTTGCTATTACCAAAAGCTTTTTGAAAGTTTCCACTTTTCATTTGTACAAACTGTTCAGGTGTTCCAGTAAATGCACTTCCATCTGCATTCTTCATCCAAGTCTTATTTGCTTTTGTTGTTTCTTCTATAAGATTATATTCTTGTAATAATTTTTGGTTTTCAGGAATAGCTTTATTCCACTTACCCCAATCTATTTGAGATTTAAAATCATTTGTACTTTGAAAAAGATCTTGTAAATACTTAACTCCTTTCTTTGCATATGGTCTTACCCAATTTAAACCCTTTTGTGCTTTTGGTAATGTTTTAATCTTACCGTTCTTAGTTCTAGCATATCTTGCTTTGCTTGTTTCCATACTAGGAATAAGTGTACCTGAATATGATTTACCTTTCCACTTCCAACTTACTGAACCACCTGATTTTACCATGGGTGTTTCAAATACCATATTTCCTGGGAACTCATAAGTCATACCTGGCTGCATCATTTGTGTGTTACCTAAATTATCTGTACCCAGTACAGGAAACTCTACATCTTCCATAGTAATACTTCCTGACTCAATTATGTTAAATGGGTTGTTTACATCAGGACTATTTTTTTTATATCCATCTGTACTAAACACTTGACTTACATGTGTTATGTATTCATTTGGTCCTCCGGGTAATCCTATGCTTTTTCTTTTTCCCATTATCTTTGTGAATTTTGAAACTTAAAGTTATTAAGTCTAAGTATCATTTTCCTACCTTCAGAATCTTTCTTTCTTAAAAATAAACTATTACTGTAATGTCTAAATTTCTTACGCTGTGTTGCCTCTTTTAAATAGTTTGTATTATCACTATTTAATTGTTTTTTATATCCATTACATTCTGTTTTAAATATTGTTCTTTGTGCAGTACTAAACTCTCCTCTATCTTCTGTTATATCCCAGAACTGATTAAATCTATATTTTTGTTCTTCTTTAGAGTATAAAATTTCAATAGGTCCTCCTGTATTAATAATAGGATATGATAATGCTTGTATAGGTTGCTCTTTAGGTGTTAAGACAAGATTTAATAATCCAGATACTTGTTCTGTATTATGAACTATTGCTTCATCAAAATTAAAATCTAAATCATGCCACTTATCATCACCACATGAATTATGTATATCTCCTTTGTATACATAACTTTCTAACTGGTATTCTATACTTCTTAAAGTAGTAACCAGTTGACCAGTATTATTTATAACTTCTATTTCCCATGGATATTGCACACCATAAAAATTAGCATATTTATCACATCTATGATTATGTCTCCATATTCCTGTTTGTGATTTAGCAGGAGGTACTGTAGTTAAGGTATTTAAAGTACATGTAAGAGGAGTAGGATTTACATAACCTGCTGTACCTGCTAAGTATATGTCATCACATGTTCCTGTTTCTGTTACTGTACCTAAGCCAGTAGGATCAGGTGGACATTCACAAGTAACTCTTCTACATATGGGAGCAATGTCTGTAGCAGTTGTAGTTGTACATGTACCACTTGATTGTGTGTGATTACCTGCAGAATCAGGATATACTAAAGTAAATCCTGGAGGACATTCACATGAAAAAGCTGAACCACATGCAAGATTTGTAACTTTATTTGCAACTGCTGAAGGAGAGTTTGTTCCTGTAGTTTGATTAGCTGCTACTATAAATTGTAATCCTGCTTGATTACATGTAATACCATTCATAATATTTGCTGCTCCTGCATTAGGAAGCGTAGCTTGAGATGGGTCAGTAAACACTGCTAAAACATCATAGTTTGCTTGATTCTGATATTGACATCCTATTGCTGTGCTACCTGGTCCATCAGTTAATGGATTACCTTGAGTGGCAACTGCATCAGTCATAACTATTAAGACATTTCTAAAGTTAGGTTGTGCACTTCTATCTCCTAATTCAGAAGAAGATTTAGCTGCTAATAAATTAGCTCCACCAGTTAATCCATTAGTTACATTTGTCCCATTGTTAGCAGGAGCTGCATAGTAAGTTTGTACTTGTGCTGGCGTTACAGTATTACTCATAGTAAATCCATTAGGATTCATAGTAGAAACCTCAACTGAATTCCACCTTGTGAATCCCATTTGTATATTACCTGCTGCCATACCAGCTACTATATTTGTATCATTTACAAAAGCTTGTACAAAATCTCTTTGTGCTTGCAATCTGTTACCTGTGTTAAGACTTGTTGATATATCCATTGCAATAACAATATCAACTATACAACCCTGTGGTCCTCCAGTAATATTAGCTCCTATATTTTCTATAGTTACAGGTGCTGGTTCTTGACTATAAGCTCCACACTCACACAAACCAGAAACAGAATTGTAACCAAAACCATCAGGACATAATCCTTCAGGACTTATGTCTCGTAGCTTAGTAGTTAAGAAATGATTTATACTAGGTACAGATAGTTCTGGATGCCAGTCATGGAAAGAAACCCATGCTTTAGCTTTTGGATCATAACTAATAGTCCAAGAACAATCTTCAAAATATATACCTTCTTGTAGTGCTATGGGAATTTGTGGCCCCACACCATACAATACAAAAGCATTTGTTCTTTTATCATATCTTATATTACCTACAAACTCATCTCTAATTTTAAAATCTTTTTTACAGAAATACACTATATCATCATTAGCATCATATACAGTCTGACAACCAACACCTACAACAGGATTATCTCCAATAGTAAGTTCTTCTATTTCTGGTAATTGTTTTATAAGTTGTGATGGCAAGTATTTATTAAACCACCATTTCATACCTAAATTAGCTATATTTTCAGCTCCTTTACCTGCATACTGAAATATTTTACCTTGTGCTTGTGATATCCAAAATAATCCTGACGGAGTATTAGTTATACTTCTTAAACTTTCACATGATCCATATTCCATTGCTGTCTCAGCATTCATTATATTTTGAGGGGGTTTTGCAAATATTCCTCCATCACCTAAATATATCTCTGTTCCCATGTCAGATTTTAAAGTATCTACACCTTGAAACATAGCAGGAGATTGATATGGGAAAAACATTATTGCTCCAGTTTTATTTAAAGGTTTTATACCAGTTACTTTATTTTTAAAATCTTTTTTATTATTAGGCAAGAACACTCTCCAAAAATCTTTTTTGGCTTCATCTTGTGCTCTCATAGAATATATTAATCTTTTAGGATAATAGTCATGGCATGTTTCAGCTACTAAAGGATCATAATCTCTAGGTTGTATACTTCCATTAGATGCAAGATTTGTTACAAATCTACTTGGGCTTAAAGAATAATCATATCTATAGAAGTTATCGTCTTTTATAATATCAGCATGTAGCAGATCTTTAATATTATTATTGTAATAAGAAGAATAAATTTTTTCTTCTGACTTATCTCCCCAATCTCTCTGAGCTAAATTTATTTCAGATTCTACAAAGAAATCTGATATACCGTTTATATGAGTATACATATAAGCATACCTCATAGCAAAAGCTGGGTTTTTTGGATTACCTCCAGCACCAAATAAATTAGTTAAACCTGAACTACCACATGTATCACCTCTATCTAAATAGTATAAATCAGTTGGAAGTGCATCATTTGCATTTGAAATACCCAAACTCATAATTTCCTGAGCCAAACCTGTCATATCAAATTTTTGGGTATCCATCCAAAATCTTGGATAAGGTAGGTTTATTTTATTTCTATAATCATATGTAAAGTTGTCTGGTTGACCATTTAAGAAGTCTGTAAATATTGGCATAATACATTTTTCTGTATATCTTCCAATATATGTATCACCATCAAATATAGGTTGGGATGTATATTTAGCTTCTGCTGGTAAAGAAAAGTCTACATTTTCTGTACATCCTCTCATTACAACTTGCTTTACTTGATCTAATTGTCCATATTGATTTTCAAAATTAAACTTTAAGGCTCCATATAGGCATGATATAGGTCTGCCCCTTGGTACTTCAGGCTTTTTAAGCTTACCAGTAGTGTCACCGTCATTATCACCTCCTATTGCAAACCTAGATTTGTCTGTTACAGTTGGTATATCAAACTCATGTTCTGATGATATAACTACTGTTGACGGTCTAAACAAATTGTTTATTTTATATTTACCTTCATCAAATAATTGAAAAGAAGAATCAATATAGTTTGAGTCTAAGGCAGCAGATCTAAACCTTGCACCATTTGTTAAACTACTATAGTTATTATAAAAACCATAACTATTCATTTTAAAAGCATGACTATTTGGTTTCATTAAGTTATAGAATAACTCAATCATTTCATCACCACCTGTTGCTATATTAGTTTTACCAATAGATTGTGATAATAATAAAGCTACTACTTTTGGTAAATTACCTGTAGGATGGGTTTTTGTATACCTTTCCATAGTATGTCCAGAGTTTACACCAGGTACTATAGATGATAAAACTCCTAAAGCATTCTGCCCTTCTAAAGCTATCTCAGTCCATAAACTTGAACCCGTAGCCAAGCCACCTAAATCAGTCAAATCATCTATTAATGAACTCACAAGAGTATCAACTATTGAGTTAACACCAAGTGCAACCGCAGAAGCAGCAGACAATGTAACAGCCGTTCCAGATGGTACAAATGGTACTGATCCACCAGAACCAAGAGCTACTCCCCATTGTGGAGATCCACTAGTTATATGTGTATTAGGTCCTCTTACACCAAAAGTTTTATCACCTCTTACTCTACCTACTGCATAACCAATACCAATAATACCTGCAAGTATAGCAGCACCATTTCTTAATAATTTATGCTGAGGGTGATTTTCAGATGCATAAAAAGTACCTGTCATTCTTCCATCAAGCTGTCCATATATTCTAGCTTCTGAAGCATTTAAAAAAGGTTTCCTAAACATAAGCTCAGGAGAATGAAATGATAATACATCTTTTGTATATCCTGTCAATGCTGGAAAAGAACTCATTGAACCTGTTACTCCATTATCACAACCTTCAGTTTCTGATTGTGCAAAAAAGATATCATCTCTTAAATCATTAAATGGATAATTAGGATATAATCCTTGCACTCCAGACTGTATTAAATCTTCTGCATCAGGAACATCATACTTACGCATATTTTTAAATATGCCTTTTCCTAAAATAGATTTTGCACCTTCCCTTGATCCACGTAGTATTTCATACCCAACAATATTAGGTATATAAGATCCATCATTATATTTTGGTCTTTCTATATTTTCAAACTCTACACCTAAAACTCTAATTGCTGTACCAGAACTATTAGTTAATTGTAATGTAGGATGTGTTTCTTCAGTTGGCATTTTATGATGCCTAATAAACTTACCACACAATTCTGTCCAAATTTCAGGCCTTCTTGTATCATACTTTTCTGTAGATTCCCAATATGCCATTTTACCTCTTGACAAAATAATCCCATCTCCACTTGGTAAATTAACTGAACCTTGTGTGACATATGCTGTATTATATGCTTGAAAATTATACTCATCATTATAAACACTTTGTGGACCTACTGCTATTGCTGTCTCATCTACTACTTGTCCAAATTGTGTTATACCTGTTGTGCTAGGTGGACGTCCCGGTATGTGATATGATTTTGATTTTTCTCCTGTATTATATATCCATCTAATAAAAAATGCATATTGTTCATCTCTCATAAAACCTATAGCGTTTCCTCCTTTATGATAATAATTTGCAGGATATTCTTTTACAACCCAGTTTGTTTGAATTTTAGTTGCTAGTGGTTGATAGTTAAAATCAAATTGTGTATATGGTCCTTTTCTAATTAAATAATCATTAACAACAAACATTGCATCTGATTTTTCATAAGCAGGATTTCTCATTGGAAGAACTTCTAATGGCACACTTGGTAACTCAGGAGCTATAAAGTCTATTGATATACTACTGGTATCAGTACTATACAATCCTATTTTTTTAGCAGTCTGATTATTTTGATTATTACTTAATATAACTAACTCAAAAAACTCAAACTCTTCTCTATCTAAATTACTAATCTTTATATTTAGAGAACCGCTTGTTCCTGCATGATCCCATAATGTTTGTATATTAGATAATCCAATATAGTCTGTTACTCTTTGCTCATTTACAACATAAGCTGCATATGCTTGATAAGATCCATTTCTCAATTGACCACCATCTTCTGCTTTTGTAAGTTTGATACAAGGAACAGTAAGTAAAGGAGCAATCCTTAACTTTTCGCAATCTAAATTAAAACACTCAGGGCTATCTTCAAATGTAACACAAGTATCTCCTGGAGCTGTTGTCTCAATTAGTTTTCTGGGTATATTATCTAAATTAAGTGTGCGTGATGGATTTAAACCATCGTCCCAATATACTTGCCAACTGCAGTCAAAATTTTCTTTTGTTGCGCCAATAATTAAATGAGAAGTTTTAAAACCTAAACAAGGATCATTAACTAAACTTGTATATTCACATTTGCTATCATCAAATAATCCTATTTCAGAATTAGTATCATCTGTAGAGTATACAATCCATTCATCAGCATATTTATGTATAACACCTATAATAGTATAAGGAACAAAGGAACATTGTAAATTTGCTGGCTCATTACCTATAACACCAGCATCACCATCTACGGAATGATTAGATGCATTACGCGCATGAGACCAGTTAGTAGCAGGTTGAATAGACTTATGTATGTCTTTAATCATCCCCTTACTAAATGACTGCGTCCCTGCTTGAGGTGACGTTTTTTTTGCAGGTTGTTTCTTTGCCATAATTAGCTTTTATTTAGCTTTTAAACATATTGTAGTAGTTATGGTACTGAGCTTTTCTATTCAGCCACCACACTTTCTCCAGTTCAGCAAAATCAGGCGTATTGACAAAACTTAAAGCGTTATTTCTTGAAGCTCTTAACCTACCTTCTATTAGCCCTAATTGCTGTGCAACATTTTCTCCAGCAAAAAGCATATTCTCTAATATCCTTTGCTTTAGAGCGTACTCATAATATTCATTACAGTATGGTTGATCAAGGACTAATAAGTTTCCGCTGTTGTCTTCCATAGCACCTTGATAGCTTATATACACATGACCTGTATCAAATGTTGTTAAAACAAAACCATCTTTAATTTCAGCTATATCTGCCGCTTGTGTTCCAACATCTATACATGTAGAACAAACTTTATCATGTATATTTTTAACTCTAAGTGGCATAAAAGCTGTAAATGTTCTATACTTTGTAGGAGCCACTCTTTGAACTAACTGATGTTTCTTAGTTTTATCACAAGTTTGTATTACACAAGTTTGACTACAATCATCATCTTTACTACATGGTTCTTTTTCATTTGGTGCTGGTACATAAGGAACATCATTAAATGTTTCAACAGTTGTTCCTGCTGGCATTCTATCACCTATTTTATATTCACCACATTTAAATATATAATTTAAATATGCAAAATCATTTGGTAATTTTGCTTTGCCGTGTTCTATATCTAGTACTATTTCTTTTGTTCTATGTATTCTTAAACCCAAATCATAATTAACTCTTGTTGCAACTTTAATTAATTGTGCTGGCTCAATCATACCTTCCAAAGCATATGTTTGGAAGTCAACCATTACATCTTCTAATAGTTGATCAAATGTTCTATATTTGTGTGATACTCCCATAATTATCTATTTAAATTACGTTTATCATCATTAACATCTTCTGGTATTTTTAATGAATTCATTAATGAAACTAAAACTTGTTGTTCTATTTCAGGAAATAATGATTCAGGAATATGTATTTCTTGTTTATATCTAGGTACACAATCATCTGTTTTTTCACATGTATATGCTGAAACATCATCATTAAATACCGCTTCAATCTTAAGAGCTTCCCAATCTATGTTTGGAGAATATATATAACCATCTAAATACCAAAAGTATTTTTTCTTATTGTATCTAAATGACGTTGTCTTAGTCATAGATACATATGTACCAGGATAAGTAGGTTGTAATTCAATTGAACCATCTATAGAACTAACTGTTCTTATAAGCGGCCCCCAATAACCTTCTATCATTTCTGGTAATTTATTTTTTGTACGCATAAATGTACATCCACTTTGAATACCTGTACATCCTGCCTCAATTTTATCTACCTCTATCATTTCTACAAATGGTAAAGCCTTCCACACTGAATTAAATTTCATTAATTTATTAGCATGGTCTTGTCTTCTCATCAGCAGTTGTGCACTTTTGATAATAAGGCTATAGATATATCTATCTGTAACAAAAGCGTCTTGTACCTCAGCTTTTGCCTGACCTCTAATTCTAGATATCACGTCTGCTATTGTTGCCATAGTAGTGTTTTTTAAACTTCAAATATACCTACTTCTAATATAGGTGTTCCAGATGCTGCGTCTGCTTTAAGATCTACTGCTGTTGACCAAGGGAAAAATCCAAACTCTCCTGGGCCTAATGCCATATATTCATCACCACCTTCAGCTTTTACCAGATTAATATTAATAGCACTATCCATATTCTTTACAAACACAAATGATTTTGTATAGCTAGCTGCTGCTACTATATCTTTTGCTGTAGTACTTAAAACTACTCTTTTTACTTCAACAGCTTTACTTATAGTGATTGCATCTGTAACTGTCATGTTTAATGCATCAGAAGTAAGATCAGTTCCTGATAAAGTTATTTTTGCGCTTAATGTTGCCATAATTGTTTTATTATAATTGTTATACGTCTATTTTATTCTTTGTAGTTTGCCTATCCTTATATAGAAATGCAACCCTGTACTTATTCTTCATTATTGGATACTTGTTCCAATTTTCAGGATAATTTTTAGCTACACTTCTTTTAAAGTCTCTGCATGCTACAAATCCCCATAACTCCCTGTTTTTAAATCTGTACTTGGTTGTATAGTTTGTATAAAATATTTTAGCAATCTTACCGTCCGTCTCCCAGTTTTTATTTTGTATGACCTTGCCGTACTGGCCAGACAGTTGATAGTTAGTATTTACTGTCTTTAATGTTGGACAAGTCCCTATAAAAAGAAAACCAAGTGAGTCAGGAAGTTCTACACCATCTCTATTATCTATAACCCCATTCCACAGATTTTGATTATACAGTTTAATTATTCTCTTTAACTTTGAGCTATCTATACTAGAATATAAAGGTTTTTTGTCTTTAAACTCTGATATAGTCTTTTTATTTAACAATCCTAATCTTTTTTCTCTATATCTAGGTCCTTTAAGATTAGGTTTCTTAAAATTATTGATCATAGTTACAATTATAATTTACAAAAAAAACACCACTAAAAAAAGTTTCAGAGGTGCTCTTTACATTGCTTGATAGGTTAATTCACAAATATTTCCTGTAATAGGATGCTGTAGCTCTAATTTACCGGATCTTCTATTACCTGTAAACTTTTTAGAATAATGCCAATAATCTGATCTACAAAGGCTTGGTAAAGTCTTATGTATAAAGCCGCTTGTCTCAGAAGTTGTAACATATTCTACCTTTCTTTCTTGATGATAATGGCCGGTAAATAATGTTCTGTTTTTAGTAACACCCCACTCTTTAGCATACTCAGAAGCATAAATAAGAGGTGTATTTTTAGATGGCTTATCTCCGTGTTCAAATGCATTAAAGTTATTATTCCAAACATGAACCTTTCTTTCTAAATATTCTAGATCCCATACTATATCCTTTGAATCAATTGATTTACCTAGAGCATGAGCTAAATGAAATGATGATAATCTATCATGATTACCAGGAATATAAACTACTGTCAAAGTCTTACAAAAAGCTTTAGCATAATTTATACCCCAATGCATTGCATCAAATGCTTGTTCATAAGCCTTTGTAGCTACCGTACAGTTATCTAAAGGTGTTCCGCTAGTAGTTTGCCCATAAAAAGTATCCATGTTGATTAGATCTCCTCCTACAACAAAAAACAAATTTTCTATGTAATGACTTGATGTAGCTCTTGATAATAAATTTATCATAGTATCTTCAAAGTCTTTATCTATAGTTTCATTACCTTCTTTACCAAAGTGTATATCTTGCAAAGATAATATACCACATACTTTTTCCTTATCTTTTTTAAGCTTTGGTAAATTTGCCTTAGGTATTTTAAATTTTTTAGGTTTCCAATTGTGTAGTATATCTACTAAAAGATCTTCTTCTGCTGATTTTAATTTAGTAACTAAAGCAGATACTCTCCAATGGTCCCCCATTTGTTTGTTCCAATATTGTGAAAGCTTCCATTTAGTAGTATCTATTTTTAAAAGATTTATAATTTCTTCTGGTGTTTTTGGTTCATGACTAAATGTACCAGATATTTTACCTTCTCCTTTTTCTAAATCTATAGATTCTACTAGTTGTGCGTTTTGTGCTGCGTTGTCAAAAAACTTTGCTTTTTTCTTTGATTGTTTTCTTTCAGACAATATTTCTTTTTTAAGCTCTTTGTATTTATCTAATGATATTCCTAATTTTTTTGAAACGTATTGAGGGTTTTTTTTCCACTTTAACGTCTCTAATATTTTGTTTTTTAAATAAGACATGTTGTTATAGAGTTATTATAAATTTGTTAAATATAGGAAAATTTAGTGGGAAAACAAAAGAGGCCGCTTGTATGCGGCCCCTCCAACGTTTGTAATAGAAAACCAACAAACCATCACAATGTTGTATTTTTATGAAGCAAGAGTTGTAA
>MDSV01136759.1_pt1 | contig 68458 bp, 62 predicted proteins | sample 810851 | NCBI WGS metagenome assembly MDSV01 (sample SAMN05326640, study PRJNA326480) | marine metagenome | isolation source: seawater | place: Atlantic Ocean: North East | collected 2012
TTTAATAATTTCCTTTGTGTGTGTTATTATGATTTTTAGCATTTTATGAAAATTTTTTTTATAATATTTAAATCCTTTTTTGTTTTAGCCATTTTGGCTTTTTCTTTAATCTCGATAGTATTATGGAATATTCAATCCAAATTACCTAATTCTAATATATCTGAATATTTTCCAAATGAAATAACAAAAATATATGATACCAATAATGATCTTTTATATCATGTGGGAAATAAAGATAGATTCTATTTAGAATATGACCAAATACCAAAAGAGATGGTTTGGGCTATTTTGTCCGCAGAAGATAAAAATTTTTTTCAACATCAGGGTTTCGATATTGAGGGTATTATCAGGTCAATTTATATAAATATAGAAAATATTTTGTTCAATAAATCCAGTAATTATGTTGGCGCCTCAACAATTACACAACAATTAGTTAAAAATATATTATTATCAAATGAGCAAACTTTAATTAGAAAACTTAAAGAATTAATACTGTCTATTAGAATTGAAAAAGAATACTCAAAAGAATACATTCTTGAACTTTATCTAAATGAAATTTATTTCGGACGAAGATCATATGGTATAGCTACAGCGTCAAGCAATTATTTTAATAAATCTGTTTATGATTTAAATATAGAAGAATTCGCATTTTTAGCAGCTTTACCAAAAGGGCCAAATAATTATGAGCCAAAAAAAAATTATAACAGAGCAATTGATAGAAGAAACTATGTATTAAAAAAAATGCATGAAAACAACTTCATAACATTAGATATTTATAATAAATCAATTTCAAAACCAATATTACACACTTCTTATGACGTTAAAAAATATAAAAAAACATACAATACAGATTTAATTTTAAATGAAATTAAAAATTTAAATAAAAATAAAGAAAATGCTTATTACATTCAATCTACCATTAACCCTAAAATACAAAAAATAAGTGAAAAAGCATTACTTGATTCTTTAGGTCTTTTTGAAAAAAAATATAGAAAATGGGAAGGAAGTTTTAAAGAAGAATTAAAGGAAATTAATACAGACTATTTATCTAATTGGATTGAGGGAAAAGTAGTAAATAAAAATAAAAACAAGATCATTTTAAAGGTTAAAGATAAAGAGATTGATCTTAATTTAGATATAAATAAATATGGAATAGAAAAAAAATCCCCTTTATTTTTTTTAGAAGAAGGTGATTTTGTATATTTGTCTTTAATTGATAATAACTACCATTTAATGCAACCACTAAAAATAAACGGATCTTTAGTGGTCTTAAATCCTTTTAATGGAAATATTTTATCTTTAGTTGGTGGTGTCAGTTATTCTGAAAGTAATTTTAACAGAGCCACTCAGGCTTTAAGACAACCAGGATCTTCTGTAAAACCTTTTCTTTATGCTCTTGGTTTATCTAAAAACAAATTTCTTCCGAATACATTAATCTTAGACTCCGAAATTTCTTTATCGCAAGGACCTAATCTTCCACTTTGGATCCCAAAAAATTATACCAATAAGTCTTATGGGCAAATGAGCTTCAGAAGAGCTTTAGAAACATCTAACAATCTTGTAACACTTAAAGTTGGATTAGATTTAGGTTTGAATGAAATTAATTCATTTTTTAATAAAATTTCTTTATATGAAAATAATAACGAAGAAATTTATTCATTAATTCTTGGTTCAATTGAACAAAATCTACTTACATTAACTCAAAATTATTCAATTTTTGTTAATGGTGGTTATAAAATTCAACCTAAAATTATTAAAAAAATTGTTAATGATAAAGGAGTTGTTGTTGATAATTCAAATTTAATCAATTGTAAGCATTGTGAATTTGAAAACAATGCAAGATCTTTTAGAACCCCAGTTGTTAAAAATAACAGAGAAAGAGTTATAGATGAATTAACATCTTTTCAAATACTAAATATATTGATAGGTGCTGTCCAAAATGGAACTGGAAAAAAATTAAAAGACATTTCTTATCCCATAGCTGGCAAGACTGGTACAACGAATGATAGTAAGGATTTATGGTTTTTTGGACTCACTCCAGATTTAGTTGTTGGTGTTTACGTTGGGTATGACAATCCTAAAAAAATTGGATATAAAGAAACTGGCTCTTCAGTTGCTTTACCTATATTTCAAAATTTTATTACAAATTACTTAAAGCTTGAAAATGTTGATTTGGAAGGTAAATTTCAAATTCCACAAAAAATGATCTTAAAATATGTGAATTTAGATGACTCTAGTATATCTGATAATCCAGATGGAAATAAAATTAAAGAGTATTTTACCCTAGATCAAATAAATATAATTAATAATATAAATAATAAGATTACAGGTATTAATTAATGGATAAATATGAGTATATAAACATTCTTAAATCTTTAAAAGATGAAATTACTATCATAAGGGGGGGTCTTTGACTTCGACAATTTACAAAAATCAATTGATAAAATTAATCAAAATTTAGAAGATCCAAAAATTTGGAATGATATTACAAAAACTAATTTATTGCAGATAGAATTAAAAAATAAACAAGTATTATCAGATTCATTTTCTTTAATTCTAGATAAATATAATGAATTATTTGAATATCAAACACTATATGAAAGTTTAAATTCAAATGATCTAAAGGAAATAGCAAAGAATCTAGAAATTCTTAAAAAAGATATAAGTAATTTAAAAATACAAACACTCCTTAAGGAAGAAAGTGACAGTTCAAATGCTTTTATCGAAATTCATGCAGGGGCTGGTGGAACCGAAAGTCAAGATTGGGCTGAAATGCTTGAAAGAATGTACTTAAAATTTTGTGATAAACATGACTATAAATATAATTTAATTGATCGCCATAAAGGAGAAGAAGCAGGTATCAAATCTTCTACTTATCTTATTAAAGGATTTAAAGCTTTTGGATATTTGAAAAATGAATCAGGTATTCATAGATTAGTTAGAATTTCACCTTTTGATTCTAACAAAAGAAGGCATACTAGTTTTTCTAGTGTCTGGGTTTACCCGGAAATAGATGAAAATATAGAAATAGAAATTAATCCAAAAGATTTAAGAATAGACACTTTTAGAGCTTCAGGTGCAGGAGGGCAACATATTAATACAACTGATAGTGCGATTCGAATAACTCACACGAAATTAAATATAGTTGTACAAAGTCAATCTGAAAGGTCTCAGCACAGAAATAAAGAAACTGCAATGAAAATGTTAAGATCAAGAATGTATGAGTTTGAGTTAAGTTTGAAAAATAAAGAAAAACTTGAAACACAAAGTAATAAAAAAGAAATAGGATGGGGACATCAAATTAGATCTTATGTACTTCATCCATATAAAATGATAAAGGATTTGAGAACAGAGCATCAATCTTCAAATACAAATGATGTTTTGAATGGTAATATTTTTGAATTCTTAGAAAGTGGTTTAATTGGCAATAATAGTAAATAGTTTAATAATATTTTATATTTTTGTTTTCAATATTCATTCAGCTGAAAATTTTAATTTTACAAATAATAACGTAGATTTAGAATTGATGCTTAGTGAAAACAAAGTAAAACAAATAAATTTAAATTATGATATTGATGATCTTAATGACATTGAGGGTAGTTTATTATTAGAAGAAAAAAAAGCTATATTTAATTTAAAATCTGAGAATCTTAACTTTTTATTCTTTGATAAAATTCTTCCAAAATCAGGAAAAAAAACAAATAAAACCATATATGTAAATTGGACAATAGATAAACTAACAATATCTAATAATTATGTATTACAAGACGTACTAATAGATTTAACTTATAAATCAAAGTTTATTGAATTAAGTGTATTTGATAAAAAAAGAAGTTTTGAGTATTTCATTTATAAAAATGAAAACGGACCTAGCCCGATATACTTATATTCTGATAATGCAGGAGAAATACTTAAAGTTAAAAAAATTAATAAAGATATAGTGGGTGGAAAATTATTTATAAACGGTATTTACAATAATGGAAACGAATATCAGGCAATTTTAAAAGTTAGGGATTTTGAAATTAAAAAAGATTCTAAATATGAAAAATTAATTAAAGCTACGAGAATATTTGATTTTGTTTCAATTGTTAATAACTCTCAAACTAAATTTGTATATATGGAAGTTCCTTTTAAAAAAGAAAAAAATCAAATTATAATTGAAGATGGTTTTGTAGTTGGAGGTATGGTTGGTTTTGCTTTTAGTGGAAATAAAAATATTAAAACTAAAATAACTGATATAAAGGGTTTTTATGGGCCTTTATATTTATTTGACAGGTATGTAGAAAAAATACCTATATTAAATAATATCCTTATAAATAATAAAAAAGAAAGCTTATTAGGAGCTAATTTCTCTGTAAATTCAATCAAAGAAGAGACATCAATCACAATCAACCCTCTATCTATTATTACACCTGGAAAAACTAAAAGAATATTTAAATTTTTTGATGTTTTTAAAAAGAAAGATCCAATCAATCAAGAATGAAAATTTCATCACCTTGCTTTATGATTCCTGAGTTTACAATCTCCGCGTTTACACCGCTTTTGTTGACAAGTAATTTTACTAATTCTTTTACTTTTAATTTTTTTTGTAGGTAATTACAAGGCTGACATATTTCATGTATGTACAGTATTACATCTGTACCGATTTTTATTTTTTTACCAATCAGACTATTTAGATCAATACCTATTGTTATTAAATTTCTTCTAAAATCTTTTGGTTGAATTTTTTTATTTAATTTATTATTAAAATTTTCTATTTTTTCATTCTCTATTATAGTTACTTGATTCTTTTTTTCCTTAAAATTATTGTAATATCTATCACCTTGAATTCCTTTGTTTTTTTCTAAATAAATACTTGTCTTATAATAAGTATCTCCATCAGATTTTTCACTTATATTTATTTTATCTATTACAGCCATTGCTATTTACTCATGTGATATTTAATATTATAAATACTCTGTATGAATAATCTACTTGAAGAGAGAAATTTGCAAATTAGAAATTTTCTAATTTTTTCTAGATTAGCACCGTTTGTCGCTAGTTTTATATCTTCTGTAGTTATAAATAAAGTTTTTTTGGATTCTCCCGATATTTTTACCTTTGAAAGCATTATTATTTTTATCGGTATGTATTTAATTCTTTATACTTTTATAACTCATACAAAAAATCTATGTGAGAAGTTAGCTGTACTTAATCAAAAAATCACTTCTTCTAAGGACTCTGAAAAATAGTCCACAGACAAATATTAATTTTAATAAAAAAAGCTTCACTTTTTTAAAAATATTTATAATATAAAAGAACAAAATATGAACAAAAATGAGGACCCTGATACTACTACCAATTATTGTATAGCTAAAGTTTCCGCTGGTTTCCCATCTCCAGCAGACGATTATTTAGAAAAAGATTTAAATTTGGACAATTTCTTAATTAAAAACCGTCCGTCAACTTTTTTAATTAGAGCTGGAGGGGATTCCATGATTAATGTCGGCATATATGAAGGAGATATTCTTGTTGTAGACAGAAGTATAGAAGCAAAAAATAAAGATATAATCGTAGCGGTTATTTTTGGTGAATTAACAGTTAAAAAGATAATTTTTAAAGAAAAAAAAGAAGATTTAGAATTGCATTCAGCTAACCCAACATACCCTAATATAAAAATTAAAAATAAAGAAGAATTCACTATTTGGGGAGTGGTTACTTTTGCTATTCATCAATTTATTAAATAATTATTTTAATGCAAACCATGGCTTTAGTTGATTGTAATTCTTTTTATGCTTCATGTGAGTCTATTTTTAATCCTAAATTGATAAATAAACCAGTTGTTGTTTTATCTAACAATGACGGCTGTGTTATAGCAAGAAGCTCAAAAGCTAAAAAAGCTGGAATTGAAATGGGAGTGCCTTTTTTTCAAATAAAGGAAATAGTTAAGAAAAAACAGGTGTATATTTTTTCATCAAATTATACTCTTTATGGAGATATCTCCTTAAGAGTTATGAAAATATTAAAAGATTTTTCTGATGAAATTGAGATTTATTCTATAGATGAAGCTTTTTTAATTTTAAATAAATTTTCTAAAAGATCTTTTTATTCCAGAGCTCTAAATATAAAACAAATTATAAAAAAATGGATAGGGGTGCCAGTTAGTATTGGAATAGCAGCGAATAAAACTCTTTGCAAAGTAGCTAATTTTTTGGCTAAAAAAGATGAATTGGGATCTCAAGTAGTTAGTTTATTAAGTAAAAATGAAATAGAACTAGCTCTAAAAGTAATTGAAGTAAATGAAATTTGGGGGATTGGAGCAAATATATCAAAATTTTTAAAATCAAATGGTATAAAAACAGGTTACCAACTATATAAAAAAGATCCAAGATGGGTTAGACAACATTTAGGAGTAGTTGGTGAAAGAATATTCAGAGAATTGCATGGTGAAGTTTGTTTAAGTCTTAATTCGAATTCTTCTATAAGAAATCAAAGTATAGTTTCTAGATCTTTTGAAAACTATATTACTAATAGAGAAGATTTGGAAAAAAGGATTGTTTCTTATGCAATAAAAGCTTCTAAAAAAATTAGAAGTGAAAAGTTACAGGCCAAGAATATTTCTATTTTTATTAGATCAAATAAATTTAGTAAAAATAAGCAGCAATATCATTCAATTAAAACACTTTCTTTTATTAATCCAACCAATCATATTTTTGATATAGTTAAAAAATCTTTAGAAGCTTTAGATATTATTTTTAAACAAGGCATATCTTACAAAAAAGCAGGAGTCATACTGTCAGATTTATATTTAGAAAATCATTATAATGAAGATCTTTTTGATAGTCAGTGTATTTTTAAAAGTCAAAAATTATCAAAAGTTGATAGAGTATTTGATTTTATAAATAATAAATATGGAGACGGATCTTTGTCTATAGCAAAAGAAAATTGTAGCCGCTTTTATATAACTAAAAGAACAAACTTAAGTTTTGCTTATACAACTAATCTTGAAGAATTAGCTATTGCTAATTAACAGGAGGTATGGCTGACATTGATGTTTCAAAAGCTTGATTATCAAAAAGATCTTCTGTTAAATTTCCCGCAAAATAATCTGTATATGCTTGCATATCAAAATGACCATGTCCACATAGATTAAACAAGATGGTCTTAGCTTTACCTTCTGTTTTACATTTTATAGCTTCATCAACTGCACCTTTTATTGCGTGAGTTGCTTCAGGGGCGGGAACTATACCTTCTGTTCTTGCAAATTGAATTCCAGCATCAAAACATTCTTTCTGCCCATAAGCTCTAGGCTCGACATGTCCATGATGAACAAGATGGCTAAGCATTGGCGCCATACCATGATATCGAAGACCACCGGAATGCGTAGGTGAAGGCATAAAATCTGAGCCCAATGTATGCATTTTCATTAATGGAGTTGATTTTAATGTATCTCCAAAATCATAAGTAAATTTACCTTTTGTTAATGAAGGGCATGAACTTGGTTCAACCGCAATTGCATGCACATCTTGTTCACCTCTAAATTTTTTTCCTAAAAAGGGATTGCATAATCCAGAAAAGTTACTTCCACCACCAGTACATCCAATTATAATATCAGGATAATCATTTGCCATTTCCATTTGCAATAAAGCTTCCTGACCTACAATAGACTGATGCATTAAAACATGGTTTAAAACACTACCAAGAGCATAGTTAGTATCTTTGTTTGTTGCTGCTACTTCAACTGCCTCTGAAATGGCTATTCCAAGAGACCCAGAATTATTTGGATCTTTTTCTAAGATAGATTTACCTGAATTTGTTAAATTAGAAGGGCTGGCCACTACATTTCCTCCGTAACTTTCAATAATTGCTTTTCTATATGGTTTTTGATCAAAACTAACTTTGACCATAAAAACTTGAATCTCTAGTCCGAAAACAGAACCAGCATAAGACAAAGCGGTTCCCCATTGACCAGCTCCTGTTTCAGTAGCAATTTTTTTAACACCTGCTTCTTTATTATAAAAAGCTTGGGCTATAGCTGTATTTGGTTTATGGCTTCCTGAAGGACTGGATCCTTCATACTTGTAGTAAATTTTAGCAGGAGTATCTAAAGCCTTTTCTAGAGCTCTAGCACGAACAAGTGGAGTGCTTCTCCATCTCATGTAAGCGTTTAAAACAGGATGTGGTATATCAATATACCTCTCTTGAGATACTTCTTGCATAATTAGTTCCATTGGAAAAAGTGGAGCTAAATCATCAGGCCCTATTGGTTCTTTAGTTCCTGGATTTAAGGGAGGGCTCATAGGCTCCTTTAAATCAGATGAAAGATTATACCATTGCTTAGGTACTTCGGTATCCTTTAAAAAAAATTTGCTTTCCTCGCTCATAACTTCCTCCTCTAATAAATCCTCATATTAAATATAATATAAAATAGTAAAAAAATTAAGAACTAGTTATCATAAAATCTTTGATTTGCAGCTTCTTTATTAATTATCGGTATAAGTTGAGCTGCTAAGACACCTATAATTATTAATAAACAACCAATTATTTGAATATCAGATAGAATTTGGCTTAGAATTATCCATGCTGAAATAGCTCCAAAAACACCTTCTAAAGAAAATGTAATAGCTGCTGTCGAAGGTCTGACATATTTTTGACCTACTATTTGAAGAGTATAAGCGATTCCTGTAGACATTACCCCAACATATAAAATTTCAAAAAGTTCTTTATAAATTCCAAAAAAAGAAGGTTCTTCAAAAATAAAAATTAAAGGTAAGCTTAAAATAAAACATATAAAAAATTGTATAGCTGCTAAAGAAAAAGGAGCATCAACTATTTCAAAAAATTCATCAATTAGAATACAGTGAATGGCAAAAAATATAGCACAAATTACAACAAGCATATCTGCAGATTTAGCTTCAAAATTACTTTCTTGAGTTAAGTAGTAAGATCCAATTAAACATACACTTACAGAAAACCAAATAGACCAATGAATCTTTTTTCTTAAAAAAAAACGAGAAATAATAGGAACAAAAGGAACATACAAAATAGTTAAAAAAGCAGCATTGCCTACTTTAGTATATAGTAATGCATACTGTTGTAAGAAAGATCCTATCAATAAAGAACATCCTGTAAGAAATAAAATTAAATATAATTTATTTTTTTTTGTTTCATTTATTGAGGATATTTTATTTTTTTCTCTCATTGCTAAAGGTAAAATTAAAATAGCACCAATAAAAAATCTTAAATTTGTAAAAGTTAAAGGACCTATAAATTCCATTCCTGTTGTTTGTGCAACAAAAGCAGTACCCCAAATTAGAGCAGCTATAACTAGAAGGAAAGTTGCTATGACTTGCTTAGATAACATTAGTATTTGGCTCCGCGGACAGGGCTCGAACCTGTGACCCATTGATTAACAGTCAATTGCTCTACCAACTGAGCTACCGCGGAATGTGTCGATAAATTACAATAATTTACTAGTTATTCAAATCCCAATTTTAGTTTTAATTTAAAAAATTCTTAATTATCCCAATATGTTACAAATTCTTTGCTATTTAGTTCAGGAATTTTTTTAGCTTCTCCAGTAGGTGTGCCAACATATAAATATCCTAAAACTAAACTTTCTTTCGATAAAGATAGTTCTTCTGAAATATAGTCATTCGTAGCTGAAGTAAAAGGCCCTGATCTCCAATAAGCTCCATATCCCATATCATATAAAGCAAGTAATATATTTTGCGAAGCTGCTGCAGTAGATTGTATCTGCTCTATAGTAGGAACATTTGGTTTTTCTGTAACTTGGGTTATTAATGTTATTACTATAGGGGCTCTTAAGGGCAATAATTTGTATTTAGAAAGTTTTTCTTCATCATTGATTCCTTTTCTTTTAGCTGAACGAACGAAAGCTTCACCTAGCTTATCTCTACCGGCTCCAGATGACTCAATAAAGCGCCAAGGACGTAACCAGGCATGATCAGGGGCTCTAAAAGCAGCTTGGTATGCAATATTCATTTGTTCTTTACTAGGTGCGGGAGTTGAGAGTTTAGGCATTGATACTCTATTAAGTAATGTTTTTAAAGTTTCCATAATTTTGATTTTATACGATAGTACTTTTTTTACTAAAACTCTATTAATTTAGATTAATAAATATGGCTTTTATATAAATTATATTGAAAATATTTTTTAAACTAATTAAATAAACTTTATGAACTCTATTTCTGGGCATTGTCTTTGTAAATCAATTAGATTTAAAATCCTTTCTGAATGTAGAAAATCTGTATTCTGTCATTGTTCTATGTGTCAACGTTCGAACTCTGAGTTCAGTCTTTACACTAAAGTTAAAATTGAAAATTTTAAAATAAGTAAAAATTTGTCTTTAAAATGGTTTTTTTCTTCAAAAAAATATAAAAGAGGGTTTTGCTCTAGGTGTGGAAGCTCTCTTTTTTTTAAACAAAGAGAAAAACCAACTCATGTAGCTATTTCAACAGGATGCCTTAATAAAGCAATACCAATTGCAGGACATATTTATTATCAAGATAAAAAAATGAAAATACCATTATACAAAAATTTAAAAAAATTTCATAAATCCCACAGAGGATTTTTTGATAAATTTAAATTTAAAATCTGATGAGTTTTAATTTACTTATAAAAATATTTATCGCTTTAATAGCAATATATCTATGTATTGTAATTTTTGTTTACACAATACAAAGATCCTTACTTTACGTACCTGATGTGGATAGTTATGAAGATGAAACTCTTACTGTAGATTACCAAGAAGTTAACATTGTTAATTCACAAGGAGATAGGTTGAGATCAATTTTTTATGTGAATAATAATAAAACTAAAACTACCTTGCTTATGCTCCATGGCAACGCAGGTCCTTTAGAAAATCGTTTTTATAAAATTAATAAACTTGCAAAATTTAAACAAAATATTCTACTTATATCCTGGAGAGGTTATAGCGGTAATACTGGCATTCCTAGCGAGAAAGCCCTTTATGATGATGCCGAAAGTGCTGTAAATTGGTTAAAAGCAAAAGGTATTAAAAAAGATGATATCATTTTATATGGAGAGTCTTTAGGTACTGGCATAGTAACCGAATTATCAAGTAACTCTCATTATAAAGCTGTAATCTTAGAAGCTCCTTTTACTTCAATGATCGATGCAGCAAAATATCATTACCCTTATTTACCAGTCTCTTTAATGCTAAAAGATAAGTATTTAAGTAAAAATAAAATAATAAAAATAAAATCCCCAATTCTTATTATGCATTCAAAAAAGGATGAAATTGTCCCTTTCTGGATGGGGGAAAAATTATTCGAATTAGCAAATCAACCAAAAATGAATTTTTTTGCAGATGATACAAATCATTTAGTAACCTATACTGATGAACTTATGATTAAACTTAATGTTTTTTATGAAAGTTTAGATGAATAAGTTTAATAATTTACCTGAACTTTTTTTTCATCAAGCATATAAATTATTAAACAAACCACACTTAAAAAAAATTAATCAAAATAATAATAAGATTGAAATCCTTTCATGGCAAAATACCTTAGACGAGGTAAATAAAATCTATCAATTCTTAGATCTTCAGCAGTTAAGTGACTTTGATAGAATAATGCTAGTATCAGAAAATAGGCCTGAATGGATGATTTCTGATCTTGCTATTATGTCATCAAAGCTAATTAGCATACCAAATTATACTACTTATACCTCAAAAGACTTTGAACATATTATTAGAGATTCCAATCCTAATGGATTAATTGTTTCTTCTTTAGATTTATTAAAGAAAATATTACAAGCTTCTAAATCAGTTAACTTTGAATTTAAATTTATTTTAGTTTTTGACAATTTTGATGAAAATCTCAGTATTAAAAATCTCTATTTTTGGAATAATTTAACTTGGAACAGTAAAAAGGATATAAGTAAATATAAATCCCTCAACAGAAATGATCCTTGTTGTATTATCTATACATCTGGAACTCAAGGTTCTCCCAAAGGCGTCACTTTAAGACATGGAGGTATATTATCTAATTGTGAAGCTGCTGATATAATATTAAATCCAATAAAATCAGATAATTTAAGCTTTTTAACCTGGCTTCCTCTTTCACATTCCTATGAACACACAGTACAATTTATACAAATTTCACTTGGAGCTATAACTTTTTATAATGAATCTATTGAAAAACTTTTACCAACATTAAAAATAGCAAAGCCTCATATACTGACAGCTGTTCCAAGATTTTATAATAATTTATATTCAAAAATGCAAATTAACTTAAAAAAACAGTCAAAATTTAAAAAGACTCTGTTTTCTAAAACCGTAGAACTTGGAATTAAGGTCAATAAAAAAATTAAAATTACCAATGTAGAAAAACTTATTAACTTAATTTTATCCCTCTTGGTAAGAAAAAAAATCAAATCTCAGTTTGGTGGAAATTTAATTGCTTTTATTTCTGGTGGAGGTCCATTGGACAGTGAAATAGGAGATACCTTAAACGCCTTAGGAGTTAAAACTTTGCAAGGTTATGGCTTAACAGAAACATCTCCTGTAGTTAGCTGTAATCATCTTACTGATATTAAAGTAGAAACAGTAGGTCCCATATTGCCTAATGTTGAAGTTAAGATAGCTGATGATGGAGAAATACTTGTTCGGGGTGAAGTTCTAATGATTGGATATTGGAATAATGACAAAGCTACTAATGAAATTATTAGAGATGGGTGGTTATATACAGGTGATATTGGTGAGTTCGATTCAGATGGTTATTTAAAAATAACAGATAGAAAAAAAGATATTATTGTTTCTAGTGGTGGAGACAATATATCTCCTTCTAAACTAGAAAATTTATTAACTCTTGATCCTAAAATAGAACAAGCTTGTATTTTTGGTGATAATAAAAGCTATATCTCTGCCTTAATTGTATTAAATCCACTCGAAAATTCCAATAAAATTGAAATTCAAGAATATATTAACAATTTAAACAGCTCTCTTTCACAGCCTGAAAAAATTAAAAGATTTGAAATAATTAATAATGTTTTTTCAATAGAAAATGAGCTTTTGACTCCAACTATGAAAGTCAGAAGGCATAAAGTATATGAAAAGTATAAAGATTTAATAGATGCGATGCATTGATGAGCCTTTTTGCTGCTATTGACTTTGAGACATCAAGCGTTGAAAGAAATAGTGCTTGTGCGATTGGGTATGTAATTTTTAATAAAAATAAAATTCTCAAAAAAAAATCCCACTTAATCAAGCCACCTAAGCCAGAAATACATTATACAGAAATTCATGGCATTACTTGGAGTATGCTTAAGCATCAAAGTAATTTTCATAAAGTTTGGAGTTATGTAATAAAAGATTTAAAAGAAGTTGATATTTTTTTTGCCCATAACGTCTCCTTTGATAAAAGTGTTTTATACGCTTGTTGTAATCATTATAGGATACCTTTGCCCCAACAACCATTTGAAGATACCGTAAAAATTTCTAGAAAATTATGGAATTTTAAAAATAATAAACTCAATACCATTTGCAAAGAACTTAGAATCCCTCTTAATCACCATGACGCACTTTCAGATGCTACGGGATGTGCTAAAATAGCAATGAAAGCTTTTGAATTAGGTTATTCTATTTAAAATATTTACCTAAATAACTTAAAAGAGAGCAAACAATAATCGTAATAATAGTACCTACTATAAGTAAATTTAACGTATTGCCTTGATCTAATATAAAACCAAATAAAAAAGGAGAAGCTGCAGAAGCCAATACACCAAAAAAAGTCATTAAAGCTTTAATTGATCCAAGATTATTAACTCCATAAAGTTCAGCCCATAAAGCACCAGATATAGTTTCTGCGAGAGCTTGAGTAAAACCAAGCCATGACATATATATAAATAAAATTATAGGACCTTCATTAAAAATTAATAATGTAAATATAATAATTAAAGGTAATAAGAAGTAGGGCATAAGTGTTCTTGCCTTAAATTTATCAATCAAAAAACCACTTATAGTTGAGCCAATAATTGAAAATACAGCATAAAAAAATAGACCGAAAGCAATTAAACTTAAGTTCCAACTTTTCAATGTTGCTATATGGACTTGATGAAAAAAGAAACCAGTTAGAGCAAAACCAGTCAATAATGAGCTTGGTAAATAGCAATAAAACTTAATATCACTTAAAACATCTCTTCTTCTCCAAGAAATGTTTTTGTCATTTTTTTGACTTTTTATAAACTCTTCATGTCTTTTATTATGATTTTTTAATAAGACCCAAAAACAAGATCCAAAAAATACTAATAGCATTATAGAACAACTAAGCCAAGTGTACCTCCATCCCATTAATCCTATAAATAATACAGCTAATAAAGGATAAACCATTTCTCCAAAAGCAAGACCATAACTAGAAATAGCTAATGCTTTTCCTCTATTTTGATTAAAATATCTTGCCATAGTAGTTCTCGATGTATGGCCCATTAATCCTTGTCCAAAAAACCTTAGAAAAAAAAGGCAAATAAATAAAATATAAACATTTGAAACCCTTGAGGTCAGCAAACATGTTAATGAGAAACCAAAAATAATTATCATTATATATTTTTTTAAAGCTACATTATCAATTAACTTGCCAGCCCAAATTAAACTTATGGCACTAAGCATTGTAGCTGCAGAATATAAACTTCCAAATTCCCCATTTGTTAAATCAAGTAAGTTTCTAAAATAACCACCGAATAAAGATATAAAGTAAGTTTGACCAAATCCTGATCCGAAAGCAGTTAGAAAACCTACTAATAAAAGATTTTTGTTATTTAAAAAAAATTTAATCATTATGTTGCTTTTTAAAAATTTAACTTATTAATATAGTTTAAATTTTTTCTGACAATTCTAAAAATTTATCGAATTCACTATCTTCTATACTTACAGTAATTTTATTATCATTGAATGACTTTGTTATAGTATCTTTATGAAATTCACTAAAAGCTTTGACTCTTTCTTCCTGTAATCTTGAGTATTCTTTTTTAAAATCTCTATAAATTCTAGCATGTCTAGGAATATGACCTTTTGTATAACCTAATACATCATTTGCAAACAAATACTGTCCATCGCATACAGATCCACTACCCATCGATAAGGTTATAATTTCAACTTTTTTAGTTATTATTTCAGCTACTTTTGTAGGAACAACTTCTAACTCGACACCCAAAACTCCTGCTTCTTGAAGTTCTAGAGTGTGTTTAAGAACACCGATAGCTTCATCTGCAGTTTTTCCTATAGCACGAAAACCTCCAATCCAAGAAGCTTTTGAAGGAATTAGTCCCACATGACTATTTATTGGTATATTTGACTCTCTCAAAGCTTTTATCCATTTATTACTCCAATTTCCTCCATAAATAATATCAGCTCCAATATCTAAATATTTTTGAGAAAGTTTCATAGCATCATATTCAGAAGCTACACTTACTGCACCACCAGATTGCATAAAACAACTAGGAGCTGCTCTCCTAATTCTTTTAAGTTCCTCAAAAGAATTATAAATTCCAAATTGAGGTGCGTCATGAGAAGTACATATAATATCTATCCCAGCTTTTTCAGCTGCTCTAGCCTCATCTTCATTATGAACGAATAAAGCACTAAGTTGCTTAATTCCTTTAGATTTTTTATAATCGTAAATAGTTAATTTTTTTCTATTCATGGATAAATTTATTTATTGAATTCAATTTGAATTTTGTAGTCTGGATCACTTGCTTGTTTAAAAATAGCAGGAATAATTTCCTTATAAGCACCCCATAAACCTTTTTTTGGAATGGGCATTTGTTTTTTAAGCATTTGATGTAACTTTGGTAAATTATAAGAGGGGACTGTAGGGTACATATGGTGCTCGATATGATACTCCATTTGCCAATATAAAAAACTAAAAACAGGATTTAAGATCATAGTACGTGTGCTATACCTATGGTCTTTAATGTTTTCTTTTAAACCTGCGTGTTGAGTAAGACCGAAGCAAGCTTTAAGAGTATTCCCATAAAAATTGGGAAGAAAAAAATATAAAACCGGTAACCAAGAATTAAATATTATTGAAGATAAAATGCATACAAGCCAAATTCCAACATGAATTCTAGCTGAGTTTATACAATTTTTTTGCTCTTTTTCAGGAACACAATTTTTCATTACATCTGTTTTAACACCTAGGGCATGTTTTAGTGTTTCAAAATGTAATGATTTTTTTAAATGTAGAAAACTTCCAAAAGGCAGAAATAAGGTAAAAAAGAAAAATAAATCTGTTGGCTTTCTTATTACAATTTCAAAATCTAGCGGATCTTCAAAAGCTGTGTAGCCATGATGTCTGAAATGAGACCATTTCCATCTAACTGGTTCGAAAGCATTCATATAGCTAGAAATTTGATAAAAAAAATTATTCCAATATTTAGATTTAAAAGCAGTTTTATGACCAGTTTCATGCCATATAGCGTCACTACAACAATATATATTTCCATAAATCAAAAAAAATAAAAGACTCCACCATGTACCCCAAGTGATAAAAGCTAAATAACCAAAAATTACTAAAGATCCAAAAAATATAATTATGTGTTTAAATCCAGATTTGTCTGATTTTTCTAAAAGTTTAACAAATTCTTTTTTATCAATTTCACAATGATGCCATTTATTTAAATCTACTTCCATATTCAAAACATTATCTATTTTTTTATAAAAAAATAAACATTTTCTGATATGTCATGACTTGATAGTAATGAAACAACCAAATATATTAAATATTCAAATGAGTAAATTTATTTTATTTTTTAGCTTTTTGTTTTTATCATTTTTTAATCTAAAATCTGAGACTATGATTTTAGATAATTTAGAAAACCCTGGTAAAACAACTCAAAATCAAAATTGGTCTTTTTTTACAGATGGAGTTATGGGAGGGTTGTCTGAAGGTACTATTTACCAAGACTCTATTCTAGGCACCCCTTGTTACAGAATGACTGGTAACGTTACAACTGAAAATAATGGTGGTTTCCTTATGACAAGAACTTTCATTAAACCAAATATAAAAGCAAAAGAATATACAGGTATATATATTAAAGTTTATGGTAATGGTGAAGATTACTTTCTTCATGTGAAAACACCTTTTACTCCTGCTGTATGGCAGTATTATGGATATAAATTTAAAACTTCTAATGAATGGTTAAAAATTAAAGCTCCTTTTTCAGATTTTAAAAGATCAAATTTTTACCAACCTAAAACCATGATTAACCACAAGATTAAAAATGTTGCAGTTGTTGCTGGTTTTAATGATTATAAATCTGATATTTGTTTTGCTGAGATAGGATTTTATTAATACTTAATTGATAGACATTCTTTGTTTACAATATAAAGTAAAAAAATATGAACAAAAAAATTATATTCAATTTTTGGGCTAACTGGAATTGCCATTTGTTTATTAAAATTCATTACTCCTCATCAGTATAACTATCCTTTTTTAAATTTTTTATTATTAACTTTTAATTTTTAAAGGAGGAAATTGTTTGAGCACAAAAAAATTATTTTATAAATCAATTATTTGGCAGGTAATAGGATTTATCTGGATATCTATTTTATCTTTTATTTGGTTTGGTAGTTGGATTAATTCTCTTAGTTTTTCATTAGTGGTTGTAGTAGTTAGTATTTTTATTTATGTCATCTATGAAAAGTTATGGTATAGACTTATTAAAAAATAAATTGAAAATTTATTAAAAAACTAAAAAAAATAATTATTGATATGCCTTAGTTATTGGAGGCCCACCCCGGAATCGAACCGAGCTACAAGGATTTGCAGTCCTCTGCATAACCAATCTGCCAGCGGGCCATTAAAAGACAATTTATATACTTATTTTTCCAACAGTTCATTGATTTTCGATTTAATTTCAAAAGATTAGGGTATATGTTTTAACATCATATTTAAGGAGGAAATAATATGAAAAATAAACTAATGGCAATTATATTATTGCTTTTCATGGGTTTTTTTTCATCAGGTTTTGCTAATACTTTAAAATGGTCAATGCCAGGTGACTCATTAACTCTTGATCCACATGCACAAAATGAAGGACCAACACATATGGTTTCTAGACAAGTTTACGAAGGACTAGTTACGCATGATACAAATATGAATATTGTATCTCAACTTGCTACTTCATGGGAGAGTACAGATCCTGAAACTTGGATTTTTAATCTTCGTGAAGGTGTAACATTTCATGATGGTTCGTCTTTTACTGCAGCAGATGTTGCATTTAGTATTATAAGAGCAAAAACAGCTCCTTCAGACATGGTTGATTTAATTAAAAGTATTAAATCAGTAAGAGCTGTTGATGATCTAACTGTAGAAATAAAAACTGAAGGTCCTAATCCAATACTTTTAAACCAACTTGTTCAAATATTTATTATGTCCGAATCTTGGTCTAAAGAAATGGGATGTGAATTATCATATAACTGGGATGCAGGAGATACATCTAAATGTGCTTCAGCTTCTAATGGTACAGGTCCTTTTAAGATTACTCTTAGAGAGCAAGATGTTAGAACTGTTTTTGAGAGAAATTCAAATTGGTGGGGAGATCAAAGTCAACACAACATCGATGTAATTGAATTACTTCCAATTAAAAATGATGCCACTAGAATTGCGGCACTTCTTTCAGGTGAGATTGATTACACTAATGTCGTTCCTGTTCAAGATTTAGATAGAATTGCTTCTTCTTCTGACCATAAAATTAGTCAAGTTGCTCAAAATAGAACTATTTTTTTTGGAATGGACCAAGGTTCTTCTGAATTATTTTCATCTAACATCAAAGGAAAAAACCCTTTTGCAGATAGAAGAGTTCGTTTAGCTATGTACCATGCTTTAGATATGGATGCTATTCAAGATAAGGTGATGAGAGGTCAGAGCTTCCCAGCAGGCATTATTACTGCACCGGGTGTTAATGGTTATACTAAAAAATATGATCAAAGACTTCCTTATGATCCTGAGTTATCAAAAAAACTTCTTTCTGAAGCAGGTTATCCTGATGGATTTGAAGTTACTCTTGATTGTCCAAATGACAGGTATGTAAATGATGAAGCAATTTGTGTTGCAGCCATTGGTATGTTTGCAAAAATTGGTGTTAAAGTGAATCTTGATGCTAAAACAAAAAGCATTCACTTCAAAGAAGTCAAAGAAGGCGAGCCAAATCCTAGTGATATGTATATGTTAGGATGGGGTGTCCCTACTTATGATAGTCACTATGTTTACTCATACCTTTTAGCAAGTGATGGTAGTTGGAATAAAGTTAACTTTAGTAATGCTAGAGTGGATGAATTAACAGCTGCAATGGGAGTGGAAACAGATATCGAAAAAAGAAATGAAATGATAGCTGAAGCTTGGGATATTGTTCAAGAAAATGTCCCTTATCTTCCTCTACATCATCAAGTTGTGAATCAAGCATCCAAAAGTAATGTTGATGTTCATGCAAGAATTAACAACGAACCGCTGTTTTACTTTGCGAACATAAATTAATATTTAACTTCAGTTCCTGGTCAGATTAACTGGCCAGGAATTAAATCCATGTTTTATTATTTCTTAAAAAGACTTTTTCAGTCTGTACTTGTTATGCTTATAGTAGCATTTGTTTCTTTTTCATTGTTTAATTTTGTAGGGGATCCAGTAAATAATATGGTTGGACAAGAAGCTTCTGATGAAAGAAGAGAAGAAATAAGAGATAAACTGGGAATTAACGAACCTATTTATATTCAATTTTTTAGCTTTGTTGAAAATATTACTCAAGGAAACTTCGGAATTTCTTATCAATTAAAAAGACCTGTTTCTCAGTTAATTTCTGAACGAATGCCAGCAACATTAGAATTGGTTTTCGTCTCTGCTTTAATCGCAATTTTAACAGGAGTTTTTTTAGGAGTTTATACTGGCATTAATAGAGATAGTTTTATTTCTAAAATTATTTTAGTTATTTCACTAGCCGGGGTTTCACTCCCGACTTTTATAATAGGAATAATGTTAATTTATTTTTTTTCAGTTATTTTAGGAGTTTTACCATCTTTTGGTAGGGGCGAAGTTATTAATTTTGGTTTTTGGAGTACTGGTTTTTTAACTTTATCTGGACTAAAAGCTTTGATATTGCCCTCAATAACTTTGAGTTTATTTCAAATGACTTATGTTATTAGATTAGTTCGAGCAGAGATGATGGAAATTTTACAAACTGATTACGTTAAATTTGCAAAAGCAAGAGGAATAAAAGAAAAAACTATAAATTATAAACATGCTTTAAAAAATGGATTAATACCTGTTATTACCATAACTGGAATTAATATCGGCACTCTTATTGCATTTTCTATTATTACTGAAACTGTATTTCAATGGCCTGGCATGGGTTCTCTTTTTATTAATGCAGTTTATTTTGTAGATATACCTATCATGTCTGCTTACATGATAATGGTAGCTTTTATTTTTGTTATGATTAATTTTATTGTTGATATTACTTACTATTTTATTGATCCACGTATTCGCCTCAAAGAAGATAGCAATTAATGTTTTTATTTAAAACCTACAAAAAATTAAATGACACCGATATTGGTTATAGTTTTTTTAATTCTAAAATAGCTATCATTTCTTTAGGAGTCTTTCTTATAATTTTTATCTGCTCTTTTTTAGCAGAATTTGTAGCTCCGTATGACCCATTTGATCCTATGAACATTTCTTTAATGGATGCTTTTATACCTCCTGTTTGGTCACAAGGAGGAGATCCTAATTTCTTATTAGGTACAGACCAGCAGGGTAGAGATATGCTCTCTACTATGATATTTGGATCGAGAATCTCACTTATTGTTGGTTTTTCCTCTATTTTATTTGCTATGTTCTTAGGTGTTTTTTTAGGTATTACTTCTGGATATATTGGAGGACGTTATGAGATCATCGTAATGCGACTAACTGATGTTCAACTTACAATTCCAAGTATATTAATGGCTTTATTAGTTGATGGAATAGCTAGAGCAATAATTTCAAAATCTATGCATTATGATATGGCTATTTATGTTTTAATTTTTGCCATTGGAATATCTGAATGGCCTCAATTTGCAAGAGTCACAAGAGCTTCAACTCTTGTTGAAAAAAATAAAGAATATGTCTCAGCCGCAAAGATTATTGGTTTTTCCAATCTTTACATAATGTTTAAACACATCTTGCCTAACATTTTAAGACCTGTTTTAGTTATTGCTACTATCGGTTTAGCTCTTGCTATTATAACTGAATCAACATTAAGTTTTTTAGGAGTTGGAGTTCCACCAACGACACCATCTCTAGGAACATTAATTAGATTTGGCAATAACTTTTTATTTTCAGGAGAATGGTGGATTACATTTTTTCCTGCAATCTTTTTAGTTATTTTAGCGTTATCAATAAATTTATTAGGAGATTGGATGCGTGACGCATTAAATCCAAAATTAAAAAAACGATGAGCTTCTTAAAGGTCAAAAATTTAAATATTAACTATAAAACAAGAAAAGAAAATATTATTGCTAGTCAAGAAGTTGCTTTTACTCTTGAAAAAGGAGAAATTTTAGGGATTGTTGGTGAGTCAGGTTCTGGTAAATCTACAATAGCTAATGCGATAATTAATCTTATAGATCCGCCCGGAAAAATTACTGATGGTTCTATTGAAATAGATGGTCAACAAATTTGTAAAAATGAAAATCTTATTCAAATAGCTAGAGGTAAAAAAATTGGATTTATATTTCAAGACCCTCAAACTTCACTAAATCCTTTATTTAAAATTAAAGATCAACTTATTGAAACTATCCAAACTCACTTAAATTTAAACTATTCCCAAGCTTTGCAAAGATCTATTCAGTTATTAAAAGAAGTTGGAATAGAAGAAGCTGAGAAAAGAATAGATGATTATCCTCACCAATTTAGTGGAGGTATGAGGCAAAGAGTTGTAATTGCATTAGCAATTAGTTGTGAACCTGATTTATTAATAGCAGATGAACCAACTACAGCTCTAGATGTAAGTATTCAATTTCAAATATTAAATTTACTAAAGGATCTAACAAAAAATAGAAATCTAGCTGTTATTATAATTACTCATGATATGGGCGTTATAGCCGAGACAACTGATAGAGTTATTGTTATGAGATATGGAATCATAGTTGAGCAAGGTCCTACTAAACAAATTTTAACAAACCCTCAATCTAATGAAGCAAAAAGTTTAGTAATTTCAGTTCCTCCAACTAATAAGAAAATCAATCGCTTTAAACTAATCAATCCAAAAGGACATGAGATTACCAATAATTCAGCTAGTATAACTAAAAATATTATTAAAACATGGGGTATTAGAGAAAATAAAAACCAAAGACTACTTAATTTTTCTAATGTATCTAAAATTTTTGATGATGGATCTATATTTAAAAAAGTTTCAGCTACTAAATCAGTTAAAGCTTTGGATAATGTCTCTTTTGAATTATTTGAAGGAGAAACTTTAGGTTTAGTTGGTGAATCTGGTTCAGGCAAATCAACTATAGCTAAAATTATTACTGGTTTATTACACCCAACTAAAGGTTCAATTTCTTACTATGATAAATCTCTATTTGATCAAAATCATAAATACAAATCTTTTAAAAATAATGGTGAAATACAAATGATCTTTCAAGATCCTTACTCTTCATTAAATCCTAGATTTAAAGTTAAGGATATTATAGCTGAACCACTAAAGTTTTATCAAAGGGGTATTGGAATTGATAATTTATATCAAAATGTAAATGATTTGATAGATATAGTTGGGATGACCAGGCAGTCTCTTAATAGATATCCTCATGAATTTTCTGGTGGACAAAGACAAAGAATATCTATTGCAAGGGCTTTAGCAACTAGACCACGCTTACTTATTTGTGACGAACCAACTTCTGCATTAGATGTTACTATTCAAGCTCAAATACTAAATTTACTAAAAGATATTCAAGATGAATTGCACCTAACAATGTTATTTATTAGTCATGATTTGCCAGTTATAAGACAAATGTGTAATCGTATAGTGGTTTTAAAAAACGGAATTGTTTGTGAAACCAATAATAGTGAAGATTTATTCAATAGCCCAAAACATAGCTATACTGAAGAGCTTATTAAATTAATGCCTAAAATTGAGTCTATAATATAAGGTTATTTTTTAAATTATCTTTTTTTTATTTTTATTTAATTCTTTTCTAAAGATTGAAAGTAATTTCTTGTAATCAGGTACTATTTGATATTCGTGAGAGTATTTTTTTATGTTTGAAATATCATTCCATTGAATAATATTTAGATCATTTATCGTAAACTTTGAAAATATTTTTTTATTTCCCATCTGAAGCACAGGATTGCAAGTAAGTTTAGACATAGCTATTTCATAACATTTTTCAGGTTTCAAAATATATTGGATAAATTTTTCAGATTGTTTAATATTTTTATTTTTTAATATTGAAGTTATTTCTGTAAAAATAATACCTTGTTTCACATTATTAATTTTATTTTTTGGTGTTATTGCTAATATATTTTTAAAACCCTCTTTTCTTGCTATCGAGCAAGTATAAGTTCCACCAGACAAATACAAACTAATATTTTTTGCATTAAGTTCTTTATTCAATAATATAAAATTATCTGAAATTATACTTGCATTTTGTAGCCAATTCTTACAAGTATTTGTAAATTCGTTTATATTTAAGGAATTTAGTTTTTTAAATGGATTTACACCAGCAGCTAAAGCAATATGCATAATATTAAAATCTTCAAATAACAGTATGCCGTAATTTCGTTTTAACTCTTTAATTAAGTTATATCCATTTAATTCCGCTTTTATTCTACTAACTGCCTTAGTGTTTATAACAAAATTAAAACTTCCAAATCTTTGCCCAATTCCTATTAGTTTTTTTTTATCAATAGATTTAGTCCATTTAGAAAGATATCTAAAATATTTTAAATAATCATCATAAAGACCTTCATAATTTGAATAGTTTAGTTCCTCTATTAATCCATATTTCCATAAATAATCCCTTATATAGGCATTATTAATATTTAAAATATTGCACCTAATGGTTTTTTTTCTTATTTCTTTAGCAATTTGGAAATCTGAAATAAAACTGTTTGGACTTATTTTATATTTAAAATTTTTTAAATATTTTTTTTGATTATATCCTTCCCAGCAATATAGTTTCATGATTAAATTTTAGATTAATTATAAAAATGACTAAAGCTAATAATTTAAAAAAAACATATAGGTCTTTGCCTCTTGGCTGGTATTATGAAGAAAATCAATTTAAAAAAGAAATCAAAAATACATGGTCAAGAGATTGGATATATGTTGGTCATGAAAATTCAATAAAAGAAAAACTTGAATATATTACTATAAATATTTTTAAGTATAATATTTTAATTCTAAGAGATAAATTTTCAAAAGTAAGAGCTTATTTTAATACTTGCTCTCATCGAGGTTCTATAATTGCCGATAATTCAAAAGGTAAATTTAAATCTAATGTATTAATTTGCCCTTATCACCAATGGTCTTATGATCCTTCAGATGGTTCTCTTCTAGGTACCACTTCTAAAACTAATAAAGATTTTAATAAAAAAAACTGCTCTTTAACAAAAATTCAGTTAAAAATTTGGAATGGTTTAATCTTTATTAACCTTGGTGTAAAAACTTCTTTCTCTATAAAAAAAGTTTTTCAATATTACGATAAGTCTTTATCAAAAATTGATTTAAGCAAATTTAAAATTGGCAGAACCTGGAAGAAAAAAGTTAATTGTAATTGGAAAATATATTGGGAAAATTTTAGTGAATGTTTACATTGTCCTAATATTCATCCTGAATTATCCAAATTAGTACCTTTATATCAAAGGAGAATTGTAGATATTAAAGATGTTGAAAACTGGAAAATTTTAAAGAAAAAAAAAGATCCTAAATTTAGTGGAGGTTTGAGAGAAGGAGCTGAAACTTGGTCATTTAATGGAAGTGCCCAAGGCCATTACATAGAAAATTTGAAAAAAGAAATTCAAACTAAGGGACAAATTTATATTTCGACTTGGCCTTCAATGTTTTTAGGAGTTTATGGAGATCATATTAGAATTGTTAGGATTTTGCCTATTTCAAATGAGGAAATTGAACTATCTGCGGAATGGCTATTTGAAGAAAAAACTCTAAAAGACCCAAAATATGACATGAATAATGTTTCAGATTTTGGAATTTTAGTTATGCAGCAAGATAGTGATATTAGCGAATTAAATCAAAAGGGCGTTTATAATTTGTCCAATAAGAAAGGTACGCTTATGCCTGAGGAGTACATAATTAAAGATTTTCACGATTGGCTGAGAAGAAAACTAAGAACTAACTAAAATTCTCAATAAAATTAGTTAATTTTCTAACACCATTATCTATATTTGGGAAAATTTTGTTTAAAGATTTACTATCTAATACATTAGATTCTAAAAAATTTAATGCTTTTTCTCCATCAAAATCTACAAAAGCAATTCTTGTTATTAGTTCATTTTCATTAAAACCAAAATCTGTACCTGGTAGCATAGCAAATCCAGTTTTTTCTAAAATAGTTTTGCAAAGGGTTCTGCTATCATTAAATTTACTTATCTTTGTTTCTGAAAAATCACATAACATATAAAAACCACCTTGTGCTTTTTGACATTTTATCCCAACATTAGAAAATTCTTCATAAATAAATTCAGAAATAAACTTTAATATTTTTCTTGAATTCAATAAATATTTATCATGATTTTCTGAGTATGCTTTAATAGCCGCATATTGAATTGGAGCACTAACTGAAGTAAATGTTTCACTAGCCATTACTCTAAAAGCATCAAAAATATTTTTTAATTCATTTGGGAAAGACATAGTACCAATCCTCCAACCACCAGCACCACACCATTTACTAAGACCTGAGCTTACGATAGTTCCCTCGGGATAATAATTAGTAATAGATTCATATGAACCATCATAATTTAATTCATTATAAATTTCATCAGAGACTACTATAAGTTTGTATTTTTTAGCCACTTCTCCAATTTTTTTATAGTTATTAAATCTTGTTCCTGATGGATTGTTTGGAGAATTAATAATAAGTAATTTTGCAAGAGGGTTATTTGCACAGCATTCATCTAATAATAAAGGATTGATATTCCAATTTTCTTCAGCGCTAGACTTAATATAATATATTTTTTTATTTAATAATTTTGCTTGAGGTCCATAAGAAACCCAACTTGGAATTGGTAGTATTAAGTCATAATTTAAAATAAACTGTAATTGAAATAATAGTTCCTTAGTGCCAGGACCTACTATTATGTTTTCAGGTAAGTATTTATAATTATTTTTTTCACTATGATATTTTGCAACCACTTCTCTTAGTTTTTTTAATCCTATTACTTCCAAATAATCTTTTTCTTTAGATTTATTAATTAATTCTTTTACAACTATTTCGGGAACAGGAAATGGAGATTGACCTAAGCCAAATTTATATATTGTTTTACCTTCTGAAATTAACTTATTAGATTTTTCATTAATTTCTAAAGTCGCAGAAAGTCCTATATTTTCAAAGTTTTTATTAACCTTCATTATTAATCATTGTATGCCTAAATACATACATTTATAATAACTATCATAGAGGAGGAAACATATAATGTATAAAAAATTTGTTTCTTATATTTCAGTAGCTTTTTTAGCGCTGTCTTTAAATTCATTTAGCTCTTCACAAGCAGCTGAATTTATTTCAATTGGTACTGGTGGTCCAACAGGTGTTTATTTTGTAGTTGGAAACTCAGTTTGTAGAATGGTTCACAAAGAAGCCGCAGAAGGTAGAAAGTCGGGACGTAAACACGGTCTTAGATGTGCAGCTCCTTCAACTGGTGGGTCAAACTATAACATTGGTCAAATTAAAGAAGGTGAATTACAGTTTGGTGTAGCGCAATCAGATTGGCAACACCATGCTTATAATGGTACTTCTAAATGGGAAGGAAATCAGTACTCAGATTTAAGAGCTGTTTTTTCTGTTCATCCAGAACCATTCCAACTGATTGCAGGCAAAGACTCAGGAATTTCATCATGGGATGATTTAAAAGGTAAGGTTGTTAATATTGGTAACCCAGGTTCTGGTCAAAGAGGAACTATGGAAGTTCTTATGAATGCTAGAGGAATGAGCGTAAGCGATTTTAAACAAGCAACTGAATTAACATCTTCTGAGCAAGTTAATGCTCTTTGTGATGGTAAAGTTGATGCAATTGCTTACACCGTTGGAGTACCTAATGGTGCCATAGGTCAAGCTATTGATGGATGTGGAGCTAGCTTTATAAACTTAGATTCATCTGCTGAGAAGAAACTAGTAAATGATAATCCTTATTATGCATTTGCTAATATTCCTGCAGGAACTTTTTACAAATCTCAAAGTAGCGATGCCACAACTTTTGGTGTTATGGCTACTTTTGTATCAAGTGCAAGTGTAAGCGATGAAGTAGTATATGAAGTTGTGAGAGCTGTTTTTGAAAATCTAGATGATTTTAAAAAACTTCATCCAGCATTTACTAATTTAGATCCAAAACAAATGATTACTAATGCTTTATCAGCTCCTCTTCACGATGGTGCTGTAAAATATTACAAAGAAATGGGATGGATGTAATCCTTCTTAATTTTTCTCACACTAGATATTTTATCTAGTGTGAGAATTATCACTTTTAAAAAATTTAATTTTGAATAAAAACGTTAATAAACAATTTGAAGAAATTGAATCTAAAACTAGAAATTTAAATGGGATTCATTTAAAAATAGTTGCTATTATAGCTTTTTCTTGGTCTCTTTTTCAGCTTTGGTATGCTTCTCCACTTCCTTTTATTGTCGGTTTTGGAGTATTAATTGATGTTCCCGCAAGAGCAATACATCTAGGTTTTGCTCTTTTACTTACTTTTTTAACTTATCCCTTACTTAAAAAAAATAAAAATAAAAATTTTAATAAAATAGATGTACTCATCTCAATTATTGCTTTATCAACCGCTCTTTACATTGCTTTGTTTTATGAAGAAATTGTCTATCGAAATGGAATACTTTTAATAACTAATATAGATTTTTTAGGAATTAAACTTTCAATTCCTATTGAACTTATAGTAGGCATTATTGCTATTTTACTTTTACTTGAGGCCACAAGGAGATCTATTGGATTACCCCTAGTAATTGTTGCTTCTGTATTTTTAATATTTTCAATTTTTGGTCAAATAATGCCAGAAATAATTTCTCACCAAGGTTTATCTTTAAAAAGATTAGTTGGTTACCATTGGTTTGGTGGTGAAGCTATATTTGGAATTCCAATTTCGGTCTCAGTAAGTTTTGTATTTCTTTTTGTTTTATTCGGATCTATGTTGGATTATGCCGGCGGGGGAAAATTTTTTTTAAATTTAGCTATTGCTCTTGTAGGAAAATTTAGAGGTGGTCCTGCAAAAGCTTCAATTTTAGCTTCAGGTTTAACCGGTATGATATCTGGTTCTTCAATTGCAAATGTAGTAACTACAGGAACCTTTACAATTCCAGTTATGAAAAAAACTGGATTTCCTGCTGTTAAAGCTGGTGCTATTGAAGTAGCAGCTTCCGTTAATAGTCAGATTATGCCTCCAATCATGGGAGCAGCAGCTTTTATAATGGCTGAAATGTTAGGTATAACTTATTTTCAAGTTATAACTCATGCATTTATTCCGGCGATGATAATATACTTATCTTTATTTTGGATATCAGATCTAGAGTCTAGTAAATTAGGTTTAAAGGGTATGAATAAAATAGATATTCCACCTTTAGGTAAAACATTTAGGTCAGGTTTGCATTTCTTAATACCAATTGGAATTTTAATTTATCTTTTAATTATAAAAAGATGGTCCGCAGGATCTTCAGTTTTCTATAGCATTTTAACAATGATGCTTATTATGATTATTCAGAAATTAAAGTTTAACCAAAGTAATTCATTAAAAGACTATTTATCACAAATCAATGAAGGTTTAAAAGATATTGCAAGAGGCATGATAAGAGGAGCTGTAAATATGACTAATATTGCTATTGCAATAGCAACTGCTGGGATAATAGTAGGTTCAGTTAGTTCGACCGGATTAAGTAATGCAATGATTGAAGTAGTTGAAGTTATTTCAGGAGGTAACTTTATAATTTTAATCTTTATGGTTATGATCTTATGCCTAATTCTTGGTTTGGGGCTTCCAACCACAGCTAATTATTTAGTTGTTGCTTCACTCATGGCCAATGTAATTGTTGAAATCGGAGGAGCTTCAGGGATAATTTTACCTTTAATAGCTGTACATTTATTTGTTTTTTATTTTGGCTTAATGGCAGATGTTACTCCACCTGTTGGTTTGGCTGCATATGCCGCTTCAGCAATTTCAAGAGCAGACCCTATTAAAACAGGTATTCAAGCTTTTTATTATGAAATTAGAACAGCAATTTTACCAATTGTATTTATTTTCAATCCTGAATTACTTTTAATAGGAGTCTCAAGTTTTTCTCATGGAGTACTTATATTTGTAGTTTCATTGATAGCTATTTTTTCTTTTACAAGCGCAACACAAGGATGGCTTCTAACAAAATTAAAGTGGTATGAAGTAATTTTATTACTTTTTATTACTGTAAGTATGTTCAGGCCTGATTTTATTATGAATAGAGTATATCCAGAATATTCTAGTTATGATCAAGATATTACAAATACTATTGATCTTGATGAGGGTAGGGTGATTAGATTACATGTTACTAGATATACTAACTATGGAGAAAGATATAAATTATTTGCGTTTGAGATTGACCAAGTATCTTCCAAGTCAATTTCTGAATTTATCGGAGTTGAAACAGAAATTAATGCAGATGGTTTTAGGGATATAGTAAACTTAGATTATAATGGCCTTGCTGAAATAAAAGGATTGGATTTTTATGACGAAATTACAAAAATAGAAATTGATAATTTAAATAGACCTAAAAAAGAATATGTTTATTTGTTAGCTTTTGGAGTTTTGTTTATAGTTTTATATTCTCAAAGAAGAAGGATGAAAAAATTATCTAATTCCAGCTAATTTTAAATCGAATTTTCTCTTTAACTCTAATGAATCTGTTTCTTTTCTAACCTCCGGATTGCCAGTTGGTATTTCTCCTGGAAGTCGAGTAGGGCCAGGGTCAGAAATTCTTAATTCAGCTGCTTTTGTCATTGCTTCTTTTTCGTTGTTAAAAATTAAATCTTCAAACACTAGTAAAGGTTTAATTGGATCTGCTTTTAATTGAGCTACAGCCCATTTTTTATTTTCTTCAATACAAATTACTACAAACCAGCCGGCGACTGTTCCTGTTTTGTAGTTATTCATTTTATAAAGAATTTTTGCAAAATCTTTATATTTTCCACCGCCTACAGGAAAGATAGACTCTCTTTCTTGATCTTTTAAATTTTTAAAACTTTTAACAGTATCATAAGACTTATCATCTATAATATCCATATCTGATAAAGTTAATGATTGCTTTGCTTTAAATTTAGGGTGTATCCACCAAAATTTATCTTTTTTTGTTTGATCGTTCATTTCTTTTAAATCTTAAGGAAGAGGCCCATCTTTCATAAAACCATCAATGACGTTTTTCATCAATTTAGAAACATTATTTTCATAATTATTATGAGATAAAGATCCTAGCCATGACATAGAAGAAAATGAGATAACTGCACCATCATTAGGAGTTTTATAATAAACTATATCTGCTCGAGTATTAGGATTGCTCTCACCAGTTCCATTTAAAATATTTCCTCTCGCATTAAAAGTTGAATCTTCAGTTACAGTTACAAACATATCGTTATGTCCTTCTGAGTTAGCTAAAGCAAAAGCTCTGTGTGGAGTACCTTTTTCTAAATCGTATCTATCTAGTTCTAATCCTGCTGCCCCATCACCTATTAAGCCAAAATCACCTATTGGTTCGTCATAGCCAATACCTTCAAACATCCAAGAGCACTCCTTAAGTTCACTATCAGGAGATCTCTTATAATAAGAAGAATAAGTGAGACCAAAAGAAGTGAAAGAAACACCTAAGATTTTACACATGTCTCTTCCTCGCACTCTCCATAAACCTCCATGTTTACCATCAAAAGCATTACAATATTCTCCAGGATTGATAGTCCAAGCTCTTGTTCCGTTGTCACCTTTTCTGACTTCTAGTAAATTACCATTATCAGGGTGAAGTGTACTAATCCAATAGAAACCATTAGCTGCATTATACATAAATCTACCACCTTGCATTTGATAATCATGAATTGCATGCCATCCTTGTTCGGTAATGTATTCTGGGTGGTGACCTGTCATTACTACTTGATATTGTTTTAATAACTCAACTCCTTCATTTTGAAGATCTTCATCGGTATGGATATCAACATCGTAGCCCATCTCGTAAAGCCAATCGACAAAATGTAAATCTGCATTTAACTGCCAAAGTGAAGGGGACAAGATATGTATATACTTTGGCCTCATATTTAAAATAGGTCTTAGTCTTGAAGAAATATTCACTCCCCACCCATCTCTATAAGTAGTATAAGTTCCTAAACCGTAACCCTTATACTCATTTAGTAATAGATCATTAGGTTGAATAAGAGGAACTCTTCCGGTTAATAATTGTGCTACAGCAGAGTTTACAGAAAGATTATCATTTGCATAAGCCATGTAACTGTTTGTTGCCATTAGCAAACATAATTTTGCTTTCTTGGCATCTTTTGCAGGTCTAATAAAAAAAGGAATATAATCTTCGTTTTCAGAGTCAGTAAGTCTATTGACTCTTAGTCTAGCCGCATAGACACCAGACTTAAGACTTTCAGGAACTTTAAATTTAAAAGAAACATCCCATCTAGCATCATCAACTGACTCATCATGAAAATGAATAGCACCATATTCTTGAGGTCCGTGTAAAAAACTCATGTAATCTGAACTCCAATTAAAACCGGGAACTCCTCGTACAGGTAAGTTCACTCCACAGCCGTTCATCTTACATAAACTATCATCGATGATTTTTGTTGAAGCCGCATTAGGGGTAATGTTGGCATTAAAATTCCAAGCCCCAATAACAACTTCTTTTAATTCATTAGGTATATTTTCAATACCCTGGCAACTTAATAATAATTCGATTTCATGAAGTTCAAGAGCTTTATTAGCTATCTTTGGTCTTTCAATTTTACCATTGTATTTATGTGTATGAATAGGAATTTCATGAGGATCATCAAGATAATTAAAGTGACCACCTGTTAAATATCTTCCTGATTTTGACTTTAAAGTGCTTGAAGCCATTAAAAAAGGACAGTCATTAACTGCAGGCCCACCCATAAGGCTTGTACCATGATAACTACCAAGAGTATCTTCTTGTGGATGTAACATACTCATTCCATGCCCACTATTTGTATGAGTTACATAAGGGGTTTGAAAAACAAATACTTTGCCAGTATTCACATCAAAGCTAGCAGCAATTTTATACCAAACTTTCCTATATAGAGGCTTTCCAGTAGAAAATTCTTCAACTTTACCTTTTCCATGACCTATTCTTAGGCATAACTCTCCATCAGAATTAATAAATAAGCCGTATCCAGTTTCATTTTCTGCATCCCATTTTGATAATATAGCTTGCTCACCAACCTCAACTCCCTCTACATCAACATAAGGTGTAGTAGGGTAAATATAAGCGCATAAAGTAAAGCTATTTACGTTAAATAATTCATTATTAGGAACAAAAATATAACTACCACCATAAATTTGTTGGTTTTTTCCAGCATGCATGTCACTGATATTTGAGTGAATAAGTTCTTCTTTATAACCAGGGCCATCAGGATTAGTGTCACCATGAATTAATCTTACTATGTCGGCTTGATATTGTTCATCAAACTCAGAGTTTACATAAAAAGAAATTTCTTCTCCAGGTCTAGCAGAAAATTTATCTGAATAACCAGTTATTCTTAACATTGATTCTTGCTTTTCTTTATTTTCTGACAATTTTTATAACTCCTTATTAAATGACATACTAAAAATCAATCCCATACTGGTCTAAAAGAATTTTTAATCTTTTAAGAAAAATAGCATGTTCTGCTTTTTCTCTTGTTGTATAAGACTCTTCTGTAATTATTATTTTTCCACCCCTATTACCTGGTAAAATACCAATTTTATATTCTTCCCATGGCTTTGACTCTACTATCGTTAATTTATTTTTTTGAGGTGTGACTCTTAATTTATCTATTAGTCTAACTAAAGCTTTACTATACATTGGAGCAGGTTGACCTGGCTTAGTTCCTGAGTAAAGAGGATTTGCTTCATGCTCAGCTATAATTTCTTTTCTAGACTCTTCATCTATCAGATAGGGTAATATATACATGCGTGTATCGTAATCATCTACTGCCACAAAACTGTCATTTCTATGAATGGATGTATTTGGGTTTTTATGTTTTCTAGACATCTATTAATTTAAGAGTTAAGGCTTTTTGACTTTACCTTTAGTTGATACATCTGGTTTGTCTTGTTTTTTCATTTCGCCTGTAATGATGGAACTCTTACCTGTCAGTAAATCATTAAAATTTTCACCTTCGTTAACTAATCCAACTTCTTTCACTAATTGCTCAAGTATTGGTGCCTGTGTTTTATATTTCATTGCTCCAGTAACAACTCTGTCAACAATATCTTCGTTATTATTTAGATTTGCAACAGAACTTCCTGATGCATTGACACCATCTTTATTATTAATACCTAATCCATTAACATCGACAATTTTAATTCCATCAATATTCTCAATTGGCTTAACACTTTCTTTAATAATTTCAGGTAATTTTTGTATTATATCTAATTTTACCTTCATAGCTATTTGTTCTGATTTTAAAACATTAGAAGCTTCATTTAGTCTTTTAATACCTTCCGCTTCCGCCAATAATTGAACTTTTTTAGCTAAAGCTTCTGCGCTAGCTATAATTTCTTTTGCTTTACCTAAGTCACTTGCTGCTGTTTTTTCTGCAGCAGCAGCTAAAGTTGTGGCAATAGATTTTTCTTCTGCAATTCTTTTGGATTTAATTAGAGCTACTGATTTTTCTCTTTCAGTTTGTGCTAACATTTTAGCAGTAACAATATTTTCTTCTGCTACAGCAGCTTTCGATTCAGCTTCTCTAGTTGAAACTGCACTAATTGCTCTTTGTTTTTGTTTAGCAAAAAGATCAATTGTTTGATTTTCTTCTTCTATTTGTATAGATTTTTGATTTTCTATCTCCGTTACTCTAATATTTTTTTGTTTATCTAATTCTAGTTGTCTTAGATTTTTTTCTGTTTCAATTCTTTCTTTCTGTAATTCTTCTTCAGATTTAATTTTTGATTTTTCTATTTGTTTGTTTTCTTTTATTTCTATTTCTGAAGATATTCTTTTATTTTCTGCTTGTGATTTTGCTATTGATGCTGATTGCTCTGATCTTCTATTCGACACTTCCATTTCTTTTTGAATTCTAGCAAATTCTGATTGTCTATTTATTTCTAATGACTTTTGTTCTGTTTCTAAATTAGTTTGTTCTATTTTTAGTTCGGTAGATTTTTGAATTTCATTTCTTTTTTTTCTACTAGCTTCAGTTTCTTCAGTTATTTTAATTAAACCCTCTGCGTCAAAAGTATTACTTGGATCAAAAAACTCTTTAGAAGTCTGGTCTAATTTTGATAGAGAAACTGATTCCAATTCAAGTCCATTTTTTGTTACAACATTTTCAATTAATTTATGTACTTCATTTGTAAATTTCAAACCACTTGTTTGGAGTTGCTCTAAGCTCATTTCAGCACTAACTGACCTCATTGCACTAACGAATTTACCTTCCATTAATTCCTTAACAGACTGAGGGTTTAAGGTTCTAGCTCCTAAAGTTTGAGCTGCAAGACTTACACTTTCTTGATCTCCAATAACTCTGACATAAAAATCTGTTTTTATATCCACTCTCATTTTATCTTTAGTTATGAAGCCATTATTTTCTTTTCTTTCAATTTCTAATTTCAAAGTATTCATATTAACCGGAGTTGTTTGATGAAAAATTGGAATTGCCAAAGCACCTCCAGTAAGAACTATTTTTTGACCAAACATTCCTGTTCTTACAAAGGCAACATCCTTAGAACTCTTTTGATAAAATTTTGCAAATAATACTAGTAGTATAAGCAATACTACTAGACCGATTAAAATCCAGTTAAACAATTCCACTCCTCAAGCAATTTTTTGCTTACTTAATTCCTGTTTTTCATTTTAAACTAAAATAATGTATTAATTCAATATAAAAAATTTTTTATTTCACCATGTGGATAATAAAGCAAATAAAAATTAGTATTTTTAATTTTTTTTTGTATCATCATAATCAGGAATAAAGACTTTAGGAGGGTATATATAATGTCAATTAAAGACAAAATTAAAAATGCTTGGAAATCTCATAAAGCTTACAATACAGCTTCATTAGTTGCAGATAAAGAAGGTAAAGCAAAATTATCTGAAGTTAGTGATGGAGTAAGTAATGAAGACAAAGGCATAACAAGAAGAAAATTATTACAACTTGGTGGTGGTGCTGGATTAGGTTTGGGTGCTCTTGCTGCATTAAACCAAGGAGTCTCTACAGCGTCTGCTGCTTCAGGAAAGCCAATTCCAATTGGTTCTATGTATCCTTTAACAGGGTGGGCTGCTGCTGATGGAGCAGGTTATAAGCGAGGTATTGAGTTAGCTTGTGAAGAGATTAATGACTATGGAGGTATCCTCGGAAGACCTTTAGAAAATCATTATGTGGATACTAAAGATATGAGTGCTGCAGAAGTAACAGCGGCAGCTAACTATCTTATTGATAAACATGAAGTTCATGCAATTATTAATGGATATAATATTGGACCTAATGATGCAGAGTATGAGCCGATAGCTGATGCTGGAATTATTTACATGCATGTCAATACTGCTATTCAACATCATAATACCGTAGCTTCAAATCCAGATAGATATTTTGGTTGTTTTATGGCTGACCCAGCAGAATATTGGTACGGAGCAGGTTATATAACTATGTTAGCTGATTTAAGAGATCAAGGTGTTTGGGACATGCCAAATAATAAAGTTGCATTAATCATTGGTTCAATTCCTTATTCAGTTGTTATTGCTAATGCTATGAAAGATGCGGCTCCAGCCAAAGGGTTTGATATTGCTTTTGATGAAGTTGTACAAACTCCGACAACAGAATGGGGACCAGTCCTCGCAAAAGTAAGAAAAGTTAACCCTGGTGCAATTGCAAATACCCACTTCTTCGCTGGAGATATTGCACAGTGCCAAGTTCAGTTTGTTGAAAATCCAACTAACAGTCTTTTTTATTATCAGTATGGAGCTCTTTTAAAGTCTTTTAGAGACATAGCTGGTGATGCTTCTGTTGGAGCTATGACAGGAACTGTAGATGGATTATTATCTGACGACTATTCTAGAACATATGTTAATGCTCATAAGAAAAAGTTTGGAGATGAAGCTGATTATCAACCTGGTGGATTGAGTTACGGTCCTATGCATCATTATGCACTTGCAGCTGCTATTGCTGGAGGTACAGGAGAGCCAGGAAATGATAAGCAAAATAGAAAAATAGCTTGGGCTTTAAAAAACTTTACTTATAGAGGGCCTAATGGTTCTTATTGGTATCATCCTGAGCATCAAGCAACAATGCCTTATCCAACCTGGACAAGGGATCCTTCGCTAGGTCATCCACATATGTTACAACAAATTCAAGATAAAACTAAAGACCCAGTAGTTATTTATCCTGATCCTTATGTTGTTGGAAAATACCAAGTTCCATCTTGGTTTAAGTAAGCTTTAATTTTTTAGTGGGTAGATTATTAATCTACCCACTATGAACAATTCTTTTAAAATGGTTATATTAATTTTATGAAAGATACATTTAATAAAATTAGTCTTGGGAAAAAAAAGTTAAATTTTTTTAAACACAAGGAAGAAACTAAATCAACAAAAGAAAATTCAATTTTAACATGTCATAGAGTGACTAAATCTTATGGAGCGCTTAATGCAGTTAATAAATTAAGCTTTGAAATACCTGAAGGTATTGTTTATGGAATTGGTGGTCCTAATGGAGCGGGAAAAACTACTTTATTTGATTTAATATCAGGCGTTCAAAAAGTTAATAATGGAGAAATTATTTTTAATCGTCAAAATATTACAAATCAAAACTCTTATAAAATATGTCATGCTGGCATAGCAAGAACTTTTCAATTAAATGCAGCTTTTGAAACAATGACTGTTAGAGAGAATGTTCTTATCGGAGTTCAACATGGTTTACAAAATAATGAAATTCCAAATTTATACTTTAGTAATCAAGATATAAGTAATGCTGATTATGCTTTGTCTTTTGTTGGACTTGAAAATATTAAAGATAAAATAGTATCAAGCTTAACACATCTTGAACTAAAACTTTTAATGATAGCTTCAGCTATTTCTACAAATCCAAAGTTATTATTACTTGATGAGCCAGTTGGGGGGTTGATTCCTAATGAAATTGAAAAAGTAGAAAAAGTAGTAAGTAAGCTTACTCAGGAGAAAAAAATTACAATAATTTTAATTGAACATGTTATGCGTTTTTTAGTTGGATTATCTGATGAGGTAATGATTATGAACCATGGAGAAAAGCTTTATGAAGGACTCCCTGAAAAAATGGCAGAAGATAAAACAGTTGTTGATGTTTATCTTGGAGAAGGCACATCTGCTAATTTTGAAAAAATCCAAGCTTCAAAAAAATTAAAAAAAGAAATTCCCTTGGCAGATACAAATATTGAAAATGAAATTTTAGATGAATGGGCAACTTCAGTTGAAAAAGTTTCAAGAATTTTAGTAAGTCAAAAAAAATCAGGAAAAATTTACCCCATTGATTTTATGAATCTTGCTAAAACTTTAGATCAAAAAAAAGATAAAACAAAATCTACAAAAATATCAAGAGCTGCTGATGGTTTAATTAAAGCCCATAAAGAGTCTGCAAATCTAAATCAACATTTTGAACTCTTGGAAAGAATGATAGAAGAAGCTAGTATGCTAAGAAAAAAAATACCAGAGTTAAAAATTAAAAATATTAATAATGAAAAAGATAGATCGAATTTCATAGAAAAAGCTGCTTTAGATTTAATTCATGCTAGTGATGAAAATAGAATGAATGAAAGAGATATAGAAAAACTTAAAAAAGCAATATCTTGGGATCAGAAAAAAGAAAAGGAAAAGCAAGTTAAATAAATGCCAAGTGAATCTTTAAGGATTGAAAATTTAACAACTGGTTATGGAAGAAGAAAGGTATTGAAAAATCTTTCTATGGTTGTTGAAGAAGGTTCTGTCGTTGGAATTATAGGTCCCAATGGTCATGGTAAATCTACTTTAGTCAAAGCTTTATCAGGATTGATTGAAGCGTGGGAGGGTAGGATTTTTTTAAAAAATGTATCCATAGATAGTCTGCCAGCCCATGAAAGGGTTGACAAGGGGTTAATTCAAATTCCACAAGGGGATTTAATTTTTCCAGATATGACAGTTGAAGAGAACTTAATGTTAGGTGGTTACCTAATTTTTGATAAAGAAGAATTAAATCGAAGATTAGAAAAAGTTTATAATATTTTTTCTAGATTACTTGAAAGAAGAAAACAAGTTGCTAGAACTTTATCGGGTGGAGAAAGAAGAATGCTTAGCATAGGTAGAGGACTTATGGGAGAAGGTTATATGATGATTTTAGATGAACCTTCTTTAGGATTAGCTCCAAAAATTATAGATCAAGTTTATGAGATTATAACTGGATTGAAAAAAATTAGCCCAACTCTTTTAGTTATAGAAGAAAATCCTACTAGATTACAAAATATAGCGGACATAATTTATTTACTAGATGATGGTGAATTTATTTGGAGTGGAACCCCAGACGAACTTAAAAAGAATGAAGATATGTTAAATACATATCTAGGTATTTAATAATGGATATTTTTCTCCAAATTCTTTTTAGTGGTCTTGCTGTAGGATCTATGTATGCAGTTGGAGCAATTGCTTTATCTTTATTGTGGGGAACTATGGGTATGTTGAATTTAGCTCATAGTAGTTTTATAGCTCTTGGTGGTTATGTTGCTTATTTATGTATGTCTGTATTAGGAGCAAGTTGGTTTTTCGTTTTACCTCTTGCTTTTCTATTTGGTTTAGTTTTTGGATATATTTATTACCATCTTGTAATTAGACATATTTATGCCAAGGAAAATTTTTCAGTTAATATTATTATAGCTTCAGTTGCTATTGCAGCATTAGCAGAAAATACTTTTTTAAATTTAGCTGGAGGTGAAGCTTTAAGACAACCTTTTCAATTTACTAGTGGTTTAAAAATAATTGGTGTAGTCTTGCCATACCAAACAATTTTTACAGTATTTACTGCTATTTTGTTGATGATTATTTTGGCTTTAATAATGTCTAAAAGTAAACTAGGTCAAGTTATAAGAGCTGTTTCTCAAAATCCTGATGCTTCAAGACTAATGGGAATTAATGTTCAAAAATCTTTTGCTCAAGCCATGATGCTTTATGGAAGTATAGCTGCAATAACAGGAGTTTTAGTTACTGGTTCTTCTCAAGTCTTTCCTTCAGTTGGTTCTGACGCTACTGTTAAAGCTTTAATAATATTAATCGTAGCAGGTTTGGGAAACTTAAGAGCAGGTATTTTAATGGCATTTGCTTTAGGCTTTCTAGAAATGGGAGTTAATTATTTATTTGGTTCTAGGTATGGTTTTCCATCTATGTTGGGTTTTGTAATCATTGTTTTACTTTTTAAACCAAATGGTTTTTGGGGTAAGGAAATTGTTAATAGAGTTTAAAAATGACTTTTTATGAAATCTCCATATTAATTGCCGTATTGGGAATTTTAGCTGCCGTAGTAGCTTTTTTCTGGGGCACTAGTTATTCAACAAAAGATTTTGTAATAAGAGATAATAGAATTTCTAATGTTTGGAAGGATTTTTGGATTGGAATAATACTTCTTGCAATTGCTTTAATATTTCCTGCTTTTGGAGCAGGAAAATATCTGTTAAGTCAAATAGTTCTTTTCTTTATTTGGGCCGCAGTTGTCACTCAGTGGAATTTAATTTTTGGTATTGCGGGTATTTTTACATTAGGACATATGGCTGTTTTTGCAATAGGTGGGTATATAACAGCAATGGTAGCTCTTTATATGGGTTGGAATTTATGGGCAGCTCTTCCTGTAGGAGCTTTAGCTTCTGTTGTATTTAGTTTTCTTTTGGGCGCAACTATTATTAGATTGAGAGGCCCTTACATTGCTATTATGACTTTAGCTATAGCAATAGTTATTCAAAAATTAATAGTAAGTGATGTTGCTTGTTTTGTTACAAAAGATTTGATTTGTTATAATTTTACTGGAGGAGCAAAAGGACTTTTTAATTATGGTAATTTTGGTTTTAAGGAATGGTTAGGTTTTAAGGGTAGAATTTATGGAGAATATTATTTAGCTCTTATTCTTCTTGTTTTAAGTACTTTATTTGCTCTTTTTGTTATCTATAGCCCTCTTGGCTCAACTTTTAGATCAATAAGAGATAATGAAATAGCGGCAGGATCAAGAGGCGTAAATAGAATTAAATATCAACTAATAGTTTTTACTGTTTCTGGAATTTTTACAGGTTTAGCAGGAGGTGTATTTGCGGGTTTACAAACAACTATGGGTCCAAATATTTTATCATTAAGCTTGTTATTATTTTTACTATCTATGATCGTTGTCGGTGGCAGAGGTACTAATTGGGGCCCTTTAATAGGAGCTGCAGCATTAATGTTAGCTGATACTGTTTTGAGAGATTTTGGTGAATTAAGAGTAGCTGGCCTTTCTTTGATTATTCTATTAGCAATGATATTTTTACCTAATGGGATTGTAGGATTAATATCAAATATCTTTTATTGGAGCCCAGATAAAAAAGAAATGGAAAAAAGAATATCTATCAAGGATTTTATTAAAAGTGACAGATCCCAGTATTTAAAAAGAGGAAAATGGATTAAAAAGTTTGGAGATGAAAATGAATGAATTATCTTTAAATCCAAGTAACTATATTTTTAATGATTTATTTCTATTAATTTCAATTTTATTTTTAGTATTTTTGCCTTTTGGAGTAATTATTAGAACTTATGGTATCTCAAGAGAAAAATTTTCAATTTCTTCTCTAATTATTTTATTTTTATCTTTGCCTGTAATAATAATTACTAGTTATTTATTTGGATGGGCAATTAGTTTTGCTTTTTCAAACGGACCTGGTATTACAGGAAGTTTTAGCTCTTTTTATTTTTCTTTGCCCTGGAATTCAAATATGGGCCCAACTTTAAATTTAAATTCTGATTTACTTTCATATAAAATTACTCCATTAAAATTTATAACTTTTGTTATTTTTTCTTGGTCTATTGTTTTATTTCTCGGCTCTTCGTTATTGGAAAGAATTAGAATTGGAGCTTTTTTAATCCTTGTAATAATTTTAGGTTCAGTTTTTTGGCCTATAGCCCTTTCTTGGTCATGGTCTAATTCTGGATGGATGAGTAAAATTTTTGGTTACCATGATGCATTTGGATCAGGAGCTTTTCATACTCTTTTAGGAGGTTTTGCTTTAGGAGTACTGTCTCAAATTAGTTCTAGGTTGGGAAAATTTAATGATTTTCAAAAACCTAGAACATTTCCAATTAATAGTTCATTTCATACAATTATTGGTAATTTTTTAATTATGTTTGGTTTATTAGGTTTATTTTTAAGTTCTTTGTTAATTTCTTTTGATATCAAAAATGAAACGGGTGTTTATATGAATGCATTAAATATATTTGGTACTCCAATATCTCTTTCAGGGTCAATGTTTAATTTATTTTTAGCATTAAGTGGAGGTATGATTATTTCTTCTATTTTAAAATTTAGAAATTCACAGTTTATGTTTTCAGGCGGTATAATCGGCATAATATCTGTTTCTTCAGGAGCTGATTATTATTTCCCTCTGCAATCTTTTATAATCGCAATGATAGTAACTTTTATTACTTTAAAGAGTTATGTTTATATTGAAGAAAGATACAGAATAGATGATAAGTCAGCTATAATTACAACTCATGGTTTTGCTGGATTTTGGGGCTTGATAATTTCTGGTATTTTACTATGGGGTTATCCTTCTTCGTCTCATGAAAATTCTGTTTTTATAAATCCTTTTGGACAATTTGCTGGAGCTTTGATTCTATTTTGGATTTTGGGATTTATTCCTGGATATCTTTCTGCAAAAATTTTAAAGTTTTTTAATATATTAGAAATTTCTTCTACAGTTCAAATTGCAGGACAAGACATTACTTTTACTAGAGATAAATATTTAAATAACCAAGAATTAATTGAAGCTGAAAACGAAATTATTTCTAATTTAAAAAGAACGAAAAATGAGTAGATCAGATTTAAATAATTGGCTTCTTAATTTTGATGAAATTTCTTCTATTTATATATTTGCAGGATCTGAGGGATTATGGTTTATAATTTCTCTAATCTCAATTATCTGGTTTATTCTTGCTATTTATAGAGTTGAAAAAAATGAGCATGAATCTATAGAGGAAGAGTTAAATAATCCCGATGATCTTAAAAATTTACTAATTGAAATAGAGAGCGTCAAGTCTCATAAAAAAAATAATAGCGATTAAATCTATATTTTAATGTGCTAATAATATTTCTAATAAAACATTTTTTGAAATGTGGCTATATATCAGTTTAATTGTTTTAAATATCTATTATATTTATAATTCATTATGAATTTCCAAGAAGCTAGATCTAATATGGTTCTAAATCAACTTAGGGCTAATCGAATATCTGACAATAATCTAGTGGATATTTTTGAAAACTTGGAAAGAGAAATCTTTTTTCCTGAAGATCTTAAGTATCTCTCTTATGCTGACACCTTGATTAATCACCCTGATGGAAGATTTATGCTGCCACCTTTAACTTCGGCTCATCTTATTCAAGCTCTAGAAAATATTAATAATACTGAAGTATTAGAAATAGGTTCTTGCATAGGTCTTAGCACTGCTGTTTTATCAAAGTTATCTAAAAAAGTTGATTGTATTGAAACCTCAGAAGTTATGTTGCCAATATTTAAAAAAAATCTTTCTAAGGATTTATTTAAGGCAAATTTATTAAAACTATCTATCAATGAAGTTTTTAAAAAAGATTTTTTTGACTTCAGTAATTATTCTAGAATTATAATTAATGGATCCTTAGATAAAGAACCAATAGATATTATAAGTAATATTAAACCTGGAACAATTTTAGTATGTATTATCGACAACGATGAACTTAAACATAAAATTGTTAAATATGTTAAAACAGAAGACACTTGCTCTAGATTAATATTAGAAGAAGCAGTTACAGGATTTATATACAAATTTTTTACTAAAGAGCAATTCGTTTTTTAGTCGATGGATGAATTCCTAGATAAAAAACAATATGAAAAGACTATATATCAACATTGGGTAGATAATAAATGTTTCGAACCAACTTATAATTTCAATAAAAGCTTTTCTATTGTAATACCGCCTCCTAATGTAACCGGGTCTTTACATATGGGTCATGCATTAAATAATACAATTCAAGACATACTCATTCGATATCATAGAATGAATGGCTATAACACACTATGGCAACCCGGAACTGATCATGCAGGTATAGCAACTCAAATGGTGGTGGAAAGAAATTTAGCTGAAGAAAATATTTTTCGAAAAGATTTAACTAGAGAGGAATTTATTGAAAAAGTTTGGGAATGGAAGGAACTTTCTGGGTCAACTATTATTAATCAACTAAAAAGATTGGGAAGTTCTGCGGATTGGTCAAGAGAACGATTTACAATGGACGAGGGGTTATCTAAAGCTGTTAGAAAGGTTTTTGTTTCTCTCTATAAAGAAGGACTGATTTATAAAGATCAAGCTTTAGTTAATTGGGACACAAAGTTTAAAACAGCAATATCTGATTTGGAAGTAGTTCAAACTGAAGTTAATACAAAATTATATTATATTAAATACCCTTCCTCAAATGGAGGATTTATTACTGTTGCAACTATAAGACCCGAAACAATTTTTGGAGATATGGCAGTAGCAGTTAATCCAAAAGATGAAAGATTTATAAAAGATAAGGGCATCACTTTTAAAATTCCTATTATTAATAGGGATATACCTTTAATTTTTGATGATTATTCTGATCCTCAAATTGGGTCAGGGGCTGTTAAGATTACCCCAGCTCATGATTTTAATGATTTTGAAGTTGGTAAAAGACACAATTTGGAACTTTTAAATATATTTAACGAAGATGGAAGTTTGAACGATAATACTCATAAAAACTATTCAGGATTGGATAGATTTGAAGCAAGAAAAAAAATTGTTAAGGAACTTGAATCCTTATCTTTTATTGAAAAGATTGAAGACTATAAAACAACGATACCATATGGAGATAGATCTAATACTGTAGTTGAGCCATATTTGACTCATCAGTGGTATTGTAATGCAAAAGAATTAGCAAAAGATGCAATTGAAGTAGTTAAAAATGGTACGACTACTTTTTTCCCATCAAATTGGGATAAAACCTATTTTCAGTGGATGGAAAATATTAGGCCTTGGTGTATTTCCCGTCAAATTTGGTGGGGCCATCAAATACCTGTTTGGTATGGTCCCGATGGTAAAGAGTTTTGCGCTGAAACTGAAGAATTAGCTAGAAATGAAGCTATAAATTACTATAAAGCAGATAAAATTATTTTAAAAAGAGATAAAGATGTTTTAGATACCTGGTTCTCTTCAGCTTTATGGCCTTTTTCAACATTGGGTTGGCCAGAAGAAAACAAAGTTTTAGAAACCTTTTATCCTAATTCAGTTCTTGTAACTGGCTTTGATATAATCTTCTTTTGGGTTGCTCGTATGATGATGATGGGGAATAAATTTATAAAAAAAACCCCATTTAAAACTGTCTACATACATGCTTTGGTAAGAGATGAAAAAGGTCAAAAAATGTCTAAATCTAAAGGAAACGTAATAGATCCTTTAGAGATTATCGATCTTTATGGATCTGATACACTAAGATTTACTCTAACTTCACTAAATACTCCAGGTAGAGATGTAAGATTAAGTGAGCAACGTATCGCTGGATATAGAAACTTTATAACAAAAATAGTTAATGCATATAAATATGCAGAATTTAAAAATATTTATCCTAAAAAAGATATTAGAAGTATTGAAATTAAAAATATTTTTAATATATGGATTATTAATGAATTACAACAAACAAATAATGAAATACAAAATTTATATAAGGGATTTTTATTTCATGAAGTTGCAAATAAACTTTATCATTTTACTTGGCATACTTTTTGCGATTGGTATATCGAACTTTCAAAAAATTTATTAGAAGGAAGTTATAGAGAAGAAACTATATATACATTCCATTTGGTTTTTAATTCCTTACTGCAACTATTACATCCTATAATACCATTTATTACAGAAAAATTATGGCAAAAAAATAATTCATCAATTCTAATGAATACTCAATGGGAAGAACTTAATTTTAAAATAAATCAAGATGCGCTTGATGAAGCAAATTTATTTATTAGCTTTATCGAAGAAATAAGATCTTTTGAGAAGCTTTTTGAAATTAAAAAAGAAGACAAAATAGAGTTATACATTCCAGATATTTTTTTACAAAAAATAATTATAAAAAATAAAACTATATTTGAATTTATGACAAGAAAAAAATTATCAAAAGAACCTATTCCTAATTCTATTACACTCCCTTTTAAAGATAAAGAATTCCATTTTTATTCAAAAAATTCAAATTTTGAAAAAATTAAACTAAAGCTAATTAAAAATAAAGATCAATTACAAAAAGAAGAAAATATTATTTCAACTAATTTAAACAATAAAAATTTTGTTGAGAAAGCTCCAGCTGAATTAATTTCTAAAAACACATCAAGACTTGAAACAATTAAACTAGAATTAATTAAAATCAGTAGTATATTGAGTAAAATTTAAGATGATTGATAAAAAAAAATTACCTAGTCGTCATGTTTCAGTAGGGCCTAAAAGCGCGCCTCATAGATCTTATTACTATGCTATGGGAATGACTGAAGAGCAAATTAAACAACCTTTTGTTGGTGTCGTTACAACATGGAATGAAGCAGCTCCTTGTAATATTTCTTTATCAAGGCAAGCACAATCTGCAAAAAAAGGTGTTTGGGATGCTAAAGGAACTCCAAGAGAGTTTACCACAATAACTGTTACTGATGGAATAGCAATGGGCCACGAAGGAATGAAATCATCTCTTATTAGTAGAGAAATAATAGCAGACTCCACTGAATTGACAGTGAGGGGACATTGTTATGATGCTTTAGTTGGTCTTGCTGGTTGTGATAAGTCACTCCCTGGTTTAATGATGGCCATGATTAGATTAAATGTACCTTCTGTATTTATGTATGGAGGTTCTATACTTCCGGGAGTATATAAAGGAAAAGACGTTACTGTTGTTGATGTATTTGAAGCAGTAGGAAAACATTCAAGTGGAAATATGTCTGATCAAGAACTTCATGATCTTGAGTGTGTTGCTTGCCCTTCAGCTGGATCTTGTGGAGGTCAATTTACTGCAAATACAATGGCATGCGTTTCTGAAACAATTGGGCTCGCTCTTCCTGGTTCAGCCATGACTCCAGCTCCTTATGAAAGTAGAGATAAATACGCTTATGAAAGTGGAAAAACAGTTATGGATTTAATTGAGAAAAACTTAAAACCAAGAGATATAGTTACAAAACAATCTTTGATTAACGCAGCTATAGTTGTTTCTGCTTCAGGAGGTTCTACTAATGCAGGACTTCATCTACCAGCTATGGCTCATGAAGCAGGAATAGATTTTTCATTAGATGATGTAACTAAAATTTTTCAAACAACCCCCTATATCGGTAACTTAGCACCAGGTGGAAAATATGTAGCAAAAGATTTATACGAAGTAGGAGGAGTCCCTGTTTTAATAAAAGTTCTTATTGATGGAGGACTTATTGACGGATCTTGCATGACAGTAACTGGAAAATCTCTTTCTGATAATGTAAAAGATGTTGAGGTTCCTACAAATCAAGATGTTATTTATCCAATCAATAAACCTATAAGTAAAACTGGAGGAGTAGTAGGTTTAAAAGGATCTTTAGCTCCAGAAGGAGCTATTGTTAAAATTGCCGGACTTCAAAAATTACAATTTAAAGGAAGTGCTATTTGCTTTGAAAGAGAAGAAGATGCTTTAAGTGCAGTTTTAGAGGGTAAAATTAAAAAAGGTCATGTTGTTATAATCCGTTATGAAGGTCCCAAAGGTGGTCCTGGAATGAGAGAAATGCTATCAACCACTAGTGCTATTTATGGACAAGGATTGGGCGAAGAAGTTGCCCTAATCACTGATGGGAGATTTTCCGGTGGTACTAGAGGTTTTTGCATTGGTCATGTTGGTCCTGAAGCTTTTGATTGTGGTCCAATTGCTTTAATCGAAGACGGTGATGAAATAGAAATTGATGCAGAAAAAAATAAACTTAATTTAAATGTTTCTCAAGATATATTGGCTCAGCGAAAAGCAAACTGGAAACAAAAAGACCCTGAATTTACCTCAGGAACTTTATGGAAATATTCCAAAACAGTAGGTCCGGCTTATTTAGGTGCTGTTACTCACCCTGGTGCTAAAAAAGAAAAAAAGATTTATTCAGATATTTAATTTCATTAAAATTGGACAATGATCAGAAGGTCTTTCCATATTTCTATAATCTTTTAAAACTTTTAATGAATTGATGAACTTATACAAGTAAGGGGAAAGTAAAAAAAAATCTATTCTAATACCTTCTTCTTTTCCAAATTTATATGTTTTATAATCAAAAAAAGTATAACTACTTTTTTTTTCTTGAAATTCAAAAGGGTCTATCAAGTCTAAATTTTTATATTTTCTGAAATAACTTCTTGCTTCTGAAGAAGCTAAAGCATCATTTTTATATTTTTTAATATCATGAGCGTCTTGATCTGTTGGTATTACATTAAAATCTCCAGTTATAATTATATGATATTTTTTTTCCATTTCTTTAAGGTGTTCAAATATTTGATTCATCCATGTTGTTTTTATTTGAAATTTTTCAGTTTTAATTGGATTTCCATTTGGAAAATAACAATTCAATAATATAATATTGTAATCTTTTAATAATAAACAATTATTTCTAGCTTGTTCCTTGTTTAGATTTTTAAGTTCAATGTTCTTTGTATTTAAATTCTTATATCCTATTGCTACACCATTATAACTTTTTTGAGTAGAGTTTATATTTAAATAGCCATGTTTATGAAAAAAACCATTTACTATTTCTTTATCATCTGTTTTTAATTCTTGTAAACAAATTATCTGTGGATTTTCTTTTTTAATTAGAAGTTCAACTAAAGGCTCTCTTGCTTTTAATGAATTTACATTCCAGTTTATAATTTTCACTTTTTTTAAATGCTAAATGAACTTCCACAACCGCATGAGTTTTTTGCATTTGGATTATTTATTTCAAAACTAGATCCAGCTAATTCATTTTTATAATCTAATTCAGCATTTTTAACGAAAGGAAGAGATTTTTTATCTATAATGATTTCTAAATTCTTAATTTTATATAGCTTATCTTTTTCATCAGAAAAATCATTTTCTGTTTGAAAAATATATTGAAACCCTGAACAACCACCGCTTTTTACCTTAATTCTAAAATAGTTCTTTTTTTGAATATTTAGAACTTCTTGAATTTTACTTATAGCTTTATCTGTTATATTAATATCAATCATATGTTTAATAATTTATCAGTAAAAAATGATTTGTCCAAAGGTAGGTTTATTCATATTCCTTCTGACTTAAGAGAACCTTTTGAAAGAGATAGAGACAGAGTCTTACACTCTACTGCTTTTAGAAAACTAAAAGATAAAACTCAAGTTTTTATGTTTGAAAAGGGAGATTATTACAGAAATAGGTTAACTCATACCTTAGAAGTTGTTCAGTTAGCTAGATCTTTATCTAGAAGATTAGGCCTAAATGAGGATCTATCTGAAACAATAGCTCTATGCCATGATTTAGGTCATTCTCCATTTGGACATGCAGGTGAAGAAGTTATAGTTAAATTTTTAGATAATAATTTTAATCACAATATCCAATCATTTAGGCAGGTTACTATTCTAGAGTCAAAATATATAAACTATAGTGGTCTTAATCTTTCTTGGGAAACCCTGGATGGCATTATTAAACATAATGGCCCAGTGCTCAATCCTAATTATGATTATAATTTATCAAAAGAATTTTCTTTTAATTTATCTTTAAATCCTTCATTAGAAGCTCAGGTAGCTTCTTTGTGTGATGATATAGCTTATATAGCTCATGATTTTGATGATGCTATTAGATCTAATGCTATATCAGTGCAACAACTAAAAGAATTTAAATCAATCTACGAATTTTCAAGTTACGAGTTTAAGGAGTTTGATAATTTAGATATGTTTAGAAATAACCTAACAAGATTTTTAATAAATTATTTAATTTTAGATATTTTCGAACAAACAAAGCAAAATATTATTGATTCAAATATTATTTATCCTGATGAAGTAGTTATGCATAAATACTTTTTGGTAAGCTTTAGTGATAAATCAAAAATTTTAGTAGAAGAACTAAAAAAATTTTTATTAAATAATTTTTATAATTCAAAAAAAGTTCAAAAAGGTAAGTTTGAAGCTCAAAAAATTGTTAAATTTTTAATTGATTTTTTAAAAAAAGATCATTCAGAGCTTCCCGAAAGTTGGAAATCAAAAATTACAAATCAAGATATTAAAAAAAGAGTGATTATTGATTATATTTGCGGAATGACAGATCAATTTGCTTTAAACTTTTATAATAAATATGCTTGATTCTATAAAACATAGTATAAAAAAATCACTAATAGTTGATATTAAGGATTTACAATTAGGTCAAGAACAAATCCAGCTAGATCTTCTTTTCGATGATAAGGGCGATTTATCTTCTAATATATGTATGCAGCTTTCAAAACAACTTCAATTACCACCTAAAAAAATCTCTGAGATAATTATTAAAAATTTTGATAATCCTTTTATTGAATCATTAGAATTAGCAGGACCTGGTTTTATCAATCTTTTTTTGAATGAAGAAGGATTACAAAAAATTCTTTTATTTACAAATGAATTAGAACCAAAAATAAAACCTTTAAATATTGAATTTGTTTCAGCAAATCCAACTGGACCACTTCACCTAGCTCATGGCAGGGGAGCTGTTGTCGGCGATGTTTTATCTAATTTATACGAATTTCATGGCTATGAAGTTAATAGAGAATATTATGTAAATAATACTGGCAACCAAATTCATGAGTTTTTATCTTCAATACTTTTCTCAATATCAAAGAAAAATAATTTAAATTTAAACTTCAAACAATTTTACAAGGGTGACTATATAAATGAAATTGCAGATATATGTTATAAAAAATTTAACGACCAAATTAACAATAATCTTTCTTCTGAAATTCAGCAAAAAATTGTTAATTTTGCTGTAAATAGTTTACTAGAAAAATCTTTAGAAGTTCTTTCTAAGTGTAACATAACTTTTGATACTATTTCTTATGAAACAGATATTTTAAATAAAGGTATCTTTCCAAAAGCTTTATCTAAACTAAAAGAACAAAATCTTATTTATACTGGTAAACTTCAAAATCCGAAAGATTATGATCAAACAAAAAAAGATAATGATATTTTGATATTTAAGTCCACTAATTTTGGCGATGATGAAGATAGAGCCCTTACTAAAAATGATGGAAATCCAACTTATTTTGCCAACGATATTGCATATCATTTGGATAAGATAAATAGAGGATTTTCTAAATTAATTAATATTTGGGGTGCTGATCATTTAGGATATTTAGTTAGATTAAAATCAGCAATTAATTCTATAAATCAAAATATAGATTTTAATGTAGTTTTTTGCCAAATCGTTAATATAAAAAGAAACAATCAAATTCAAAAATTATCAAAAAGAGAAGGGAATATTTATGAATTAATAGATTTAATTAATGAAATAGGAGTCGATAATTTTAGATTTTTTATGTGTTACAGAAAAAACGACACTCATATGGATCTTGATATTGATTTAATTAAAAAAGAAAATAAAGAAAATCCCATTTATTATATTCAATATGCTTCTGCAAGATGTAATTCTATATTAAAAAGAAAACCAAAAATCATTAATAAAAAATTTATTATGAATCCAGATCTAAAAATTCTTTACAAAAAAATTTATCAATGGAATAATGTTTTAAATCATGCTTTCCAAAAAAATGAAGTTCATTTAATTTCCCATTATTTAGAATCTCTTTCTTCTACGTTTCATTCATATTGGTCAGCAGCTAAGACAAATAAAGATTTAAGATTTTTAGATTCAGAAAATAATTTATCTATCCAAATGGAAATTTTACTTAATCGTTTTAAAATTACCTTAAATCAGGGGCTTGGAATTTTAGGCATTGATCCTAAATCTGAAATGTAGTTAATTGAAAATAGCAAGAAAAATTAAAATATTTTTTGTTTTATCGCTTATTTTATTATTAATTTTAATTTTTTATTTTCTTTTTATAAATTTTTTTAGTTACTATATTTCAAATAATATAATTCAAATTGAATCTGATAAATTTGATTTTATTCAATGAAAACACCGCTAATAATTTCTATATCTTCTCATTTCCTAAAAGTTCCTGAAAAAAAATATTTTAAAAATTTTAAGCCATTTGGTTGTATTTTTTTTTCAAGAAATATCATTTCTATCGATCAAACAAAAAAATTAATTAAAAATATTAAAATTTTATCTCCTAAAACTTTGATATTTGTTGATCAAGAAAGTGGAATTGTTGATAGATTTAAATTTTGTAAAAATTTAAAATTCATGGATAATTTTAAATATTATAAACTTTATTTAAAAGACAAAAAAAAGCAAAATACTTGGTTTTTTTAAAGTCTTTTATAACTTCCTATTATTTAAAAAACTTTGGCTTTGATTCAAACACAGTTCCTGTATTAGATTTGCCAGAAAATAATACATCCTTATTTATTAAAAAAAGAACCTTTGGTCCAAATCTTTTAATTTCAAAGGTTTTAAACGAAATAATTATTCTTAATACTATTAATCATGGATTAATACCTGTTATTAAGCATATCCCAGGACATGGCGTTACTTCAAAAGATAGTCATAAAGTCATCCCTAAATCAAATCACAAAATGTCAGAATTAAGCAAACATTTTAAATCATTTAATAATTTTAATTATTTACCTTTAGCTATGACTTCTCATATTGTTTATAAAGCAATCGATGATAAGAATATAGCAACTTTCTCTGAAGCTGTTATCAATAAAATAATTAGAAATAAAATAAATTTTCAAGGACTTCTTATGTCTGATGATTTATCTATGAAAGCAGTTAATTATACTCCTGAAGCAATTTGCAATATAGCTAATAAAATTGATATCGATATTTTGTTAGATTGCTCTGATGATATTGATAGATATATTTATTTTTCTAAAAATTTTATACCTAAAAACAGATATAAAAAATTTATTAAAATTAAACAAGTATGGCATTTAAAATCTAACATTAATCAGAGCATTAATATTGATAAATATAGAGATATTTATGATAATATGATTTAAATTCATGGAATCTAATTTACATATAAGCATTGATCAGTTTGATGGTCCTTTAGATTTATTGTTAGATTTAGTTTATAAAAATAAATACGATATCGAAAAACTACCTGTTTTAGACTTATGTAATCAATATCTTAATTTTATTCAAAATATAAAAAATATTAATTTAGATATCGCTTCAGAATACCTATTAATGTCTGCTATTATGATATTTTTAAAATCAAAATTTTTATTGAATAAAGACAAAGAAGAAGAAGTAAAAAAAATAACTAGATTTATAACTAATAGATTAACTATTTTAAAAATTATCAAAAAAAATTCTGAAGATTTGTTTGATTTGCCTCAATTTAATCAAGAATTTTTTTCAAATAAACATAAATATAAACTTAAAATTGAAAAATCTTATATAATTAAAGATAAGCTTTATGATCTATTAAAAGCTTATACCAATGTATATAGAAGGAATCAAAATTATACTTTAAAATTTTCTTCAATTAAACTTTTTTCAATTAAGGATGGAAATAAGGTATTAAATGATAAAATTTCTAATTTTGATGATTGGTTTTCTTTAGAGAGCTTAATGCCAGGAAATATTAAAAATAAACTTTTAAATAAGTCATTTATATCGAGTACTTTTGGTGCCGGGCTTCAATTGGCCAAGAAAGATGATAGTAATCAAAAAATTCTTGTAATTAAACAGGCCAAACCATTTACTGATCTATATTATAAAAAATATGAATGATACTTTACATAAAGTTGAAGCTTTGATTTTTGCTTCTAATAAACCTATCAAAGAAAATGAAATTAAAAAACGTTTGGATATCAATGAAGATATTTCACAACTTCTTAACTCCCTTTCTGAAAATTATTCTGAAAGAGGTATTAATTTAAAAAAAATTGGAAATGGCTGGATGTTTGTAACTAACGATACCTTAAGTGATCTTTTTCATGAAAAAAAAGAAGTAAAAAAAAAATTATCAAAACAGGCCATCGAAACACTATCTATAATAGCTTATCATCAACCTATAACTAAGGCAGAAATTGAAGGAATAAGAGGTGTTGTTATTGGCCAAGGTATACTAGACACCTTTATGGAATTAAATTGGATTCAACCTGGAGGAAGAAAAGAAGTTCCAGGAAGACCCATCCTTTGGAATACTACAGATGATTTTCTTCTTCATTTTGGTCTTGGAACCCTAGATAATTTACCTGGCATAGAGGAATTAAGAAGTTCTGGCATATTAAATGAAAATTTTTCATCTTTAAATATCGAAGAAGTATCGGAGAATTTGGATCAAGATGTAGTGCTTGAGGAAGAAGAAGAAAATTTAGATGACTTTTCTCAAAGTCAACTTGATAATACTCCTAATGATACTTAATGTTCAGAACTTATCGCATTCATTTGAAAAATTTTTAGCTTTAAATGATATAAATTTTAAAATAGAAGAAAATTCTATAATTTCTATATTAGGTCCTTCCGGTTGTGGCAAAACATCTCTTTTAAGACTAATTTCTGGTCTTGAGCGAATACAAAAAGGAAGTATTCATTTACATGATAAGTTAGTCGCTGATAAAAAATTTCAAACTTCGCCAGAAGAAAGACCAGTTTCTTATGTCTTTCAAGATTTTGCTTTATTTCCTCATATGACTGTTATTGAAAATATTAGGTTTGCTACAAAATCTCATAAAACTAAAACTCAATTTTTAAATCAAATTATTTCTTTAACTAAAGTAGATAATTTTTTAAATCAATATCCCCATTCATTAAGTGGTGGGGAGCAACAAAGAGTGGCTCTAGCAAGATCTATAGCTTCTCAACCTAAACTTTTATTATTAGATGAACCTTTTTCAGATTTAAATGCATCTTTAAAAAAAGAAATAATTGATGATACTCTTCATCTTGTTAAAAGTTTAGACTCTTCAGCAATAATTGTTACTCATAATGCTGAGGAAGCTATGTTCCTAAGTGATAAAATAATAGTAATGAATAGTGGTAAAATAGTTCAAATAGGAACTCCTTTAGAAATATTTTATAAACCAATAAATGTTTATGTTGCTTCTTTATTTGGAGAAATAAATAAGTTCAATTCTATAGTGAATAAAGGTTATTGTTATACTCCATTAGGTAATATAAAAGCTGAAAATTTTAATAATGGCGAAAAAGTAAAAATAATAATTAGACCAGAAGGATTAAAATTAAATAAACAACCTTCACCGATACTAAGCGATATTAATGGAATAGTTGTAGATTCAAAGTTTATTGGTACTCATGCTATAATTCATCTGACAGTATCTGATAATTTAGGCAAAAAATTTCATATTCATAGTAAAGTTTCCGGAGACTTTCTTCCTTCTGCAGCAAGCTCAGTATCGATTGATATTGACAGTAAATATGTATTTATTTTTAGTAGAAATTAGTTTTTAAATAATATAATTTATACTAATGGGAACTTTTAGTATTTGGCATTGGATAATTGTATTAATTATTGTTCTTCTTTTATTTGGTAAAGGAAAAATTCCTTCTTTAATGTCTGATATGGCTAAAGGTATTAAGTCTTTTAAAAAGGACATTTCTGAAGAAGAAGTAAATACAAATAAATCAGAAGAAAATCAAGATTCAAAAAAGGAAGATTAAATGTTTTCTTTAGGTTGGATGGAACTATCCATCATCCTAATAATTGTTGTAATTGTCGTAGGACCAAAAGAAATTCCAACAGTAGTTAGATCCATTAAATCTATTATGTCTAAACTTAAATCTCTTTCTAGAGAATTTAATTCTACAATTGATGAGGTAAGCCATATATCTGAAATCAAAGATATAAAGAAAGAAATACTTGACACTAAAGAGACCATTTTAAAAGAAGGTAAGGAATTAGATGATTTTGTTGATGTTAATAATAAAAATATATTAAAGAAAGAGCAACAAGATGGAAAATAATGAAAATGTTCAAAGTATGAATTTTTTTGATCATATAAAAGAACTTAGATCTAAATTATTATATTCAATTATATTTTTCATTTTTTCTTTTATTGTTTGTTTTTATTTTTCCAAAGATATCTTTGTATTTTTAGCTAAACCTCTCACAGATATTTTGGGAGAAGGAAATGGTTTAATTTATACTGCATTACAAGAAGCCTTTTTAACAAATGTTAAAGTCGCTTTTTTTACCGCAGCTTTTGTTTCATTCCCTTTTTTTTCTTATCAAATATGGACATTTATTGCTCCAGGTCTTGTTGCTAAAGAAAAATCAATATCTTTACCTACTTTAATAGCTATACCTTTTTTATTTATATTAGGGGCTTCTTGTGTGTATTACCTTATATCACCTATAGCGTGGAAGTTTTTTTTAAGTTTTCAATCTTCTCAATCTGATGTCATTAATATTACCTTACAAGCTAAAATGAATGAATACCTTTCTTTAATGATGACCTTTATATTTGCTTTTGGTTTAGCTTTTCAATTACCTGTTATTTTATTACTTTGTATTAAATTTGGAATTTTAACAGTAGAGCAATTAGTAAATTTTAGAAAATATGCTATTGTTATATCGTTTGTGTTTGCAGCAATTATAACGCCTCCTGACCCTTTTTCACAACTTTCATTAGCTTTACCAATAATTTTACTTTACGAATTATCAATATTAATTTCTAAATTTCTAAATAAGAGAAAATCAAATAAAGAAGATGCATGATATAAATTTTATTAGAAATAATCCTAATGATTTTGATAAATCACTTAAACTTAGAAATATCAAGCCAAATTCTTCATTAATTCTTAACCTTGATAAATCTAAAAGAGATCTCTTAACTACTTCTCAAGAACTTAGATCTACTAGAAAATCATTATCTTCTGATTTTTCTAAATCTAATGAAGAGGATAAAAAAAAACTTCAAAAAGAAGTTCATAAAATTAAAGAACAAATAGATCAAATTGAAAGCAATCTTTTAGAAGTTGATATTAAAATAAAAGATATTTTATCTTCATTGCCTAATTTACCAGAGGAAGATGTACCTTATGGAGAGGATGAAACTAATAATAAGCTAATTAAAACATCTGGTGATATACCTAGTTTTGATTTTGAGCCATTATCTCATTATCAATTAGGTGAAAACCTAAAAATGATGGATTTTGACCAAGCTTCAAAAGTTTCAGGTGCACGTTTTGTTTATTTAAAAAAAGATCTAGCTAGATTAGAAAGGGCTTTAGCTAACTTTATGCTAGATATACATACGATAAATAATGGCTATCAAGAAATTATTCCTCCTAATTTAGTTAAAGATGAAGCTGTTTATGGGACTGGACAATTACCTAAATTTGCAGAAGATCTATTTAAAACTGAAAATGATCATTGGTTAATACCAACAGCTGAAGTGCCATTAACTAATATTGTTTTAGATTCAATTCTTTTAGAAGAAGAACTTCCAAAAAGATTTACTGCTTGGACTCCATGTTACAGATTGGAAGCTGGTTCAGCAGGTCGGGATACAAGAGGAATGATGAGACAACATCAATTTTCTAAAGTTGAGCTTGTCTCAATAGTTAAACCTGAAGAGTCTAAAAAAGAATTAGATAGGATGCTTAATTGTGCAACTTCTATTTTAGATGATTTAAAAATTAGCTATAGAGTAATGTTATTAAGCACTGGAGATATGGGTTTTTCTGCTAAAAAAACTTTCGATATTGAGGTTTGGCTTCCTGGTGAAAACAAATATAGAGAAATCTCTTCATGCAGTAATTGCGGTGATTTTCAAGCTAGAAGAATGAATTCAAGGTATAAGACCGTAAATGGAAATGTTTTTCTTCATACTCTTAATGGTTCAGGTTTGGCTGTTGGTAGAACTCTTATAGCTGTTTTAGAAAATTATCAAAATAAAGATGGTTCTATTAATATACCAGAAGTTTTAATTCCTTACATGAATGGGAAAAAAATTATATCTTCAGTTTAATTTTATTTATAGAACAATAATTTTTAAAAAATTGAAAAGCAGATCTTCCTGTTCGATTCCCTCTTGAAAAAATCCATTTTAATGATTCTTTTTTTTCTAGGTTATTAAAAGTTATATTGTGAGAAGCAAAATAATTTTTCACAATCTCTAAATATTCTTCCTTTGTTATGTTATGAAAGCTAATCCATAGACCAAACCTATCAGATAGAGATACCTTTTCTTCTATTCCTTCATCTTGAGATATTGCTGTAGATCTTTCATTATCTATCATATCTCTTTTCATAAGATGTCTTCTGTTTGAGGTGACATAAAATAAAACATTTAAGTTATTATTGTAAAAAGATCCTTCTAAAATAGATTTAAATTGAATATAGCTTCTATCATTTTGTTCAAAAGAAAGATCATCAATAAATATAATTACTTTATCTTTAAAGTTATAATTTAAAAAAATATGAGGGAGATCATTTATATCATTGCTATTTACTTCTAGTATTTTTAAATTTTTATTTATATTAATGGTATCTTTCAAAACACCTTTTAATAAAGTGCTTTTTCCGCTACCTCTTACTCCCCAAAGTAAAGCATGATTGTATGGCAGGTCTGATAAAAAAGATTTAGTATTTTGTTTAATTAAGTCAATTTGATGGTCTAATCCTTTAAGATATTTTAGATCCATGACTTTACTGATGTCAATTTTGTTAAAATCATTCTTTGAATGATTCCAGCATAATATATGTTGATTTTTCAATTTTATATTGACTTCGCTCTAGTTTGTTGAGATTTTATTGTTTATTTTTATATATTAAAAGGATTTTATAATGGAACAATTAACAGGAATATTACCACTTATATTAATTTTTGTTGTTTTTTATTTTTTATTAATTAGACCACAGCAAAAAAAATTAAAAGATCACAAGAATATGATTACTAATCTAAAAAAAGGAGACAAAGTAGTAACTCAAGGAGGAATAATGGGGACAATTCACCATATTAATGATGATGGTTCTTTGTTATTGGAAATAGCTGAGAATGTTAGAGTTAAAGTAGCTAAGGGAATGATTGCTGATTTATCTAAATAACTTTAATTGTAATTTCTATAAATTACTTACAACTTTTTAAAACTATGTACATTTTTAAAAAATGGCGACTATGGACTGCTTTAATTATATTTATTTTTTGTATATTTGCTATTAAGCCAAATTTTGATAACTCTAACAAATTAAATAAAATTAATTATGGCTTAGATATTCAAGGAGGGTATTCTTTTCTTCTTGAACTTTCAGAGAAAACTTTTGAATCAAATCTTTTGTTAAAAATAGCATCTGAATTAGAAATGAGCCATTCTATTAACTCCAAAATAATTGATAATTATATTTTAATTGAAACCAATGAAAATACTTCAAAATTAAATAATCAGCTTTTACAAATATTAGGTCTTGTCCTAGAAGATAAAAGCGACTCTCTACTAACATTAAAACTTAATGAACAATACTTAAAAAAATCTATTTCTGACATGACTTTAAATGCTGTAGAAATTATAAGAAACAGAGTTGATTTTCTGGGAAATAAAGAATTATCAATACAAAAAACTGGTCTGAATAAAATTTTATTAGAAATACCAGGAAATTTAGATAACAGTGTAAAGGATATTATATCAAAAACAGCTAAACTTAGCTTTCATATTGAAAAAAATTCATATGTAGACACTATGTTATTAGAAAATTTTGAATCAGGTGAATCTGTAAGAGTTTCAAAAAGACCTTCTATTACAGGTGATTATTTACAAGATGCTTCATTAAAATATGATAATAACTCACCAGTAGTTTCTTTTTCTTTAAACAAATCCGGTGCTGAGATTTTTTCTGATTTGACTTCACGTAATATAGGAAAAAGAATTGCTATAGTCTTAGATGGAAGTTTGATTAGTGCTCCTGTCGTAAGAGATACTATCCCAAATGGTAATGGTACTATTTCTGGTAATTTTACTAATGAAGAAGCTAATAACTTGGCTATTATTTTAAAATCTGGTTCTCTTCCAACTGATATAAAAATCATTCAAGAAAAACAAGTTGGACCATCTTTGGGTAAAGAAGGTGTTTCCAAGGGCATATATGCTTCTTTGATAGCTTTAGTAGCAATTACTATATTTATGATTATTTACTATAGAGTTTCAGGATTATTTACAGCAATTTCAATTATATCTTGCTTGCTACTTTTATTCTCATTGATGTCAATTATGAATGCCACATTAACTTTGCCTGGAGTAATAGGCATTGTACTTACAATTGGAATGTGTGTTGATGCTAATGTTTTAGTTTATGAACGTATAAAAGAAAATTTCAAAAACAAAATAGAAGATCCTAAAAATTCAGGTTTTAACTCTGCTTTTATAACTATCCTTGATTCTAATTTAACAACCTTATTTGCAGCCATATTTTTATTTGCCTTTGGTTTTGGTCCAATTAGAGGTTTTTCAATATCACTTATAATTGGTATTTTTTCATCTTTAATTGTCACTTATGTTATTTTAAAATTTTTTCTAGAGATTATTCCATTAAATAAAACTGGATTGAAACTAAAGTGATAGATTTTTTTAAATATAGAAAAATTTCTTTTTTATTTTCTTTAACTTTAATTTTGCTTACCTGTTTATTGATTTTTTTTAAAGGTCTAAATTTAGGTATAGATTTTAAAGGTGGTTTTAATGTAGAAGTTAGATCAGAATTAGATAATTCGGAATTAAGTAATATTTATAATAATATAGATTCTTCTAGAGAAGTCGTTATTAAAAAAGAGTTGTCTTCAGATGTTTATAGCATCAGAATTGAATCTGGAGAAAATGATAAAACTTTATTAGATGAAGTAAATAAAATTACTTTAAAATACCAGAATATAGAGCTTCTTATGTCTGAATATATAGAGCCCACTTTTAGTTCTGATTTAATTAAAAACTCAATTTATGCTCTTTTTTCTTCAATATTAATTATTGCCTTCTATATTTGGATCAGGTTTGATTGGCAATTTTCATTGTCAGGAATATTTGCATTACTTCATGATGTAATAATTTCTATAGGTTTTATGACCCTTTTTAATATTGAGTTTAATTTGACAATGATAGCTTCTATTTTGTTAATTGCAGGTTATAGCATAAACGATACTATTGTTTTATTCGATAGACTTAGATCAATTAGTTCGGAAGATAATATTAAAATTAATCTTTCTGAGATGATTAATAATTCTGTTAAGTTAAATTTAAGAAGAACAATATTGACTAGTTTTACAACTATATTGGCTTTAATTTGTTTAGTTATACTAGCTCCTGTAAACCTTACTGATATGCCGATTGTATTTATATTTGGAGTTATTATAGGTACTTATTCTTCTATTTTTATAGCTCTTCCTTTGGTTTCATTTTTTAATTATGAAGCTGTTTTAAAATCAAGAGATTCTTGATATTTCTTTAAATATAAGCTTGTAAAATTATTTTTAATTTTTAATAGTTCTTTTGTTGTGCCTGTAAATAATACTTTACCACCATTATTTCCACCTTCAGGGCCAAGATCTATTACCCAGTCACTTGAGTTAATTACATCATAGTTATGTTCAATTACTATTACTGTATTCCCAAATTCAACTAGTTTATGTAAAATTTGTAATAGTTTTTTGATATCATCAAAATGAAGACCTGTAGTAGGTTCATCAAGAATATATAAAGTTTTTCCTGTTTGTCTTTTAGACAATTCTTTTGCAAGTTTTACTCTTTGTGCCTCACCTCCTGATAATGTGGTTGCAGATTGACCTATGGAAATATACCCCAAACCAACTTCTTTTAATGTTTTTAATTTTGAATATACTTGAGGGTTAGTGGCAAAAAAATCAACAGCTTCATCTACTGTCATATTAAGAACATTATTTATATTCTTATTTTTATAATTAATTGAAAGAGTCTCTTTATTATATCTTTGCCCACTACATACCTCACATTTAACATAAACAGGAGCCAAGAAATGCATTTCAATTTTTTTAAGTCCATCTCCTTCGCAACTTTCACATCTCCCTCCTTTAACATTAAATGAAAATCTACCAGGTTTATAACCTTTGACTTTTGAATCAGGTAAATTTGAAAACCAATCTCTTATAGGGGCAAACAAACCAACATAAGTAGCTGGATTTGATCTAGGGGTTCTTCCAATTGGTGACTGGTTAATGTTTATAACTTTATCAATATTTTCTATCCCTTTTATAGATTTATAACTTAAAGTTTTGATAATTTTTTCATTCAATCTGTTATTAATTGCTCCGTAAAGAGTTTCATTTATAAGTGTTGATTTACCACTACCTGATACTCCTGTTACACAAATGAAATTATTTAATGGAAATTTTACAGAAATGTTTTTTAGATTATTTCCTGTTGCCTGATTTATTTCTATAAATTTTTCATTAATAGTTTTTTTTTTATAATTTTCATAACGATTTATAATTCCTCTTAAATAAGATCCTGTTAAACTATCTTTGTTTTTAGTAACTTTATTAAAATCACCTTGAGCAATTATTTCTCCTCCTTTTTTACCAGCAAATTTTCCTATATCTATAACATGGTCTGCTTTTTTTATTATATCTTCATCATGCTCTACAACTATAATAGTATTCCCTAAATCTCTTAGATTTTTTAAAGTATTAATTAATTTATGATTATCTCTTTGATGAAGTCCTATTGAAGGTTCATCCAATACATAAGTTACACCAGTAAGGCCTGAACCAATTTGACTAGCTAGTCTTATTCTCTGAGATTCTCCTCCAGATAAAGTTCCACTTTTACGAGAAATACTAAGATATCCAAGTCCTACTTTATTTAAAAAGTCCAATCTAGATAAAATTTCCTTTTTTAGTGGTTCAGCAATTTTGAGTAATTCTTTATCTAAATTGTTATCAAATTTAATAAACCAATCTCTAGCTTCTTCTATATTTAAGTTAGTAAGTTGAGATATATTAATATTTTGGATTTTCACACAAAGAGATTTTTCATTTAATCTCAAACCATTACATTTATTACATTTTTTTGAACTTCTGAATTTTTCTAACTCCCATTGCCTCCACCAACTTGATGTTCCTTTATAAATTTTATCCATAATATTAAGTAGTCCTTCAAATTGCTTATTACCATAAAGAATTTCTTTTCTAACTTTATCACTTAATGAAGACCATTCTTTATCTAAGGATTTATTTTTTTCAAATATTTTTTTTATTTTTGGGTATATTTTATATTGAGATTTTTCAGACCAAAATTTAATTGAACCCTCTAAAAAAGTAAGGTTTTTATCAGGAATCAATATATCTTCATCAAAACATTCTATTTCGCCCAAACCATCACAAGTACTACAAGCTCCATAAGGACTATTAAAACTAAATATTCTAGGTTCTATTTCGTCAATGCTAAATCCACTTACAGGACACATAAATTTATTTGAGAGTATGGTAACTTCATTTAAATCTATGTCTAGAACTTCAATACTACCATTACTTTCACTCAAGCAAATTTCAATACTATTGGCTATTCTTTCTTTATTTTCAACTCTTGGTATCATTCTATCAATAACAATAGATACTGAATGTTTAAAGTTTTTACTTAATTCTGGAATATCTTTTTTTTCATAAAGTTGATTATTTATATAAAACCTTTCATATCCTTTTTTAAAGTATTCCTCAAAAATTTTCTTATATTCTCCTTTTCTCCCTTTGATAATAGGAGACATAATTGTTATTTTTTTATTTAAGAATTTAGTTTGAACTTCACTAATAATTTCCGAACTTGTGAGTCCTTTAATTGGCTTTCCCGTTGTTGGAGAATATGGCACACCAAGTCTTGAATATAATACTCTCATATAATCATATATTTCTGTTACAGTTCCTACTGTTGATCTTGGATTTTTTGAAGTAGTTTTTTGATCAATAGAAATTGCAGGAGACAATCCTTCTATTTTATCTACTTTTGGCTTGTCCATCATATCTAAAAATTGTCTTGCATAGGAACTAAGTGATTCTATATATTTCCTCTGTCCTTCCGCATAAATAGTATCGAAAGCTAAAGTTGATTTACCAGATCCACTCACGCCTGTAATTACAACCAATTTATTTTTAGGTATTTCTAAGCTTAAATTCTTAAGGTTATGCTCGTTAGCATTTTTGATAATTATGTGAGTAAGAGGTGAAGTAGTTTTCATTAATTAAGTATTAAAAGCTTGCTAATTGTTATATATTTATAATATCTTTTAAGTAATAAATATATGGCTGGATCAGTAAATAAAGTAATTCTAATAGGTAATCTTGGTAAAGATCCTGATGTAAGATCAACCTCAAATGGAGGTCGTTTTGCAAGTTTTTCCATAGCTACCTCAACAAAATATAGAAATAAAGAAACCCAGCAACTTGAAGATAAAACTGAGTGGCACAGAGTCATAATTTTCAATGAAAAACTTGCTGATATATCTGAAAAGTACTTAAAAAAGGGCTCAAAGATATATTTAGAAGGTCAACTTCAAACTAGAAAGTATGAACAAGATGGTGTTACAAAATACACTACAGAAGTTGTTATTCCCAACTTTGGAGGTGTCTTAACTATGTTAGATAGCAGAAGCCAATCAGATTCAAATCAACAAACTGATCAAATCGAATCAGCTGCAGATGCTTCTGTTAGTCCAACTGAAGATAACTCTACAGCTTCAAAACTTGACGACGATATCCCTTTTTAAATAAATTAATTGGCAAAAAAAAAACAAAATAAAAGTAAGCAGTTAAGTGTATTAGATAATAAAATTTATCCAAGCATAGACATTACTGAAGAATTAGAAAACAGTTATTTGGATTATGCTATGAGTGTAATTGTTTCTAGAGCTCTTCCTGACATTAGAGATGGTTTAAAGCCAGTTCATAGAAGAATTTTATACTCCATGTATGAATCTGGATATCATCACAATAAACCTTATAAAAAATCTGCTAGAATAGTAGGGGATGTAATGGGTAAATACCACCCTCATGGAGATTCCTCAATTTATGAAGCTATGGTTAGAATGGCTCAGGATTTTACGATGAGATTGCCTTTAATTGACGGTCAAGGAAATTATGGTTCTATGGACGGTGATCCTGCTGCCGCAATGAGGTATACGGAAGCAAGGTTAGCTAAAGTTTCATCTTTTATGTTGGAAGAATTAGAATACGAAACCGTAGCAACTAGACCTAACTATGATGAAACTATGCATGAACCGAAAGTTCTTCCTTCTAAATTTCCAAATATTTTTGTTAATGGAGCAAGTGGAATAGCTGTAGGAATGGCAACTAATATTCCTCCTCATAATTTAGGGGAAATAATTGATGCTACTCTTTTACTTGTTGATGAACCTGATACAAGTTCTAAAAAACTTCATAAAATAGTAAAAGGTCCTGACTTTCCTACTGGTGGCATAATTTCAGGAAATGAAGGCCTCTTGTCTATGTATGAAACTGGGAGAGGTTCGGTTTCTGTTATATCTAAACTACATGATGAAAAAATTAAAAATAGAAATGCAATTGTTATTACAGAGATACCTTATTTACAAAATAAATCAAAATTACTTGAAAGAATAGCTGAAGTTGTTAATAGCAAAGTCATTGAAGGTATTAGTGATATACGAGATGAATCTAATAAAGAAGGAGTTAGAATTGTCATTGAACTTAAAAATTCTGCAATGGAAGAAGTTGTAAAAAATCAATTATTTCAATACACACCTTTAAAATCTTCTTTTAGCAGTAATATGCTAGCATTAAATGAAACTAAGCCTATAACTTTAAATTTACATGATGGCCTTTCATACTTTATAGATTTTAGAAAAGATGTAATTACCAAGAGAACTGTTTTCAAATTAAATAAAGCAAGAGAAAAAGCCAATCTATTGATTGGTCTTGCTATAGCTGTAAATAGCATTGATCAAGTTATTAGTTTAATTAAAAAATCTAAAAACCCTTTAGAAGCAAAAGAAAAGTTATTAGACAAAAAATGGCCAGTAAAATCTAACATAACTCAATATATAAAATTAATTAACCCTAATACAAAAGTCCAAGCTAATAAAATTCATTTAGATGAAAATCAAGCTAAAGCAATTCTAGAACTAAGATTACAAAAATTGACTGCTTTAGAAAGAGAAGACTTACTCAATAGTTTAAAAGAATTAACGGACGATATAAATGCTTATTTAAAAATATTAAACTCTAACAAGGAATTATTAAAAATTCTCAAGGAAGAATTAATTGAAGTAAAAACTAATTTTGCGACACCAAGAAAAACTGAAATACAAACTAAAGATTTTCAAGACATTGATACAGAAGATTTAATAATAGAAGAAGATGTTGTTATTACGGTTTCACATCAAGGTTATATTAAGAGAGTTACTAAAGATTCATATAAAATTCAAAAAAGAGGTGGCAAAGGTAAAAAAGCAATGACCACTAGAGATGAAGATTTTTTAGAACAAGTTTTTTCAGCTACAACTAGAGATACTATTTTGTTTTTTACTTCAACTGGTAAAGTTTACTCTTTAAAAACATATGAACTTCCACCTGGGACTCCACAATCTAGAGGGAAAGCTATCATTAATTTAATTCCAATTACAAAAAATGAAAAAATATCAAGTATTTTAAGATTGCCTAAAGATATAGAGGAGTTTGATAACTATAATTTAGTATTTGCTACCAGTCTTGGAAATATAAGAAAAAATAAAATGAAAGATGTTGCAATGAGTGGCTCTAGAAAACTCTCTAGATCAGGTAAAACAGCTATAAAATTAAAAATAGGCGACAGATTGATAGGAGTAATATCAGTAATCGAAAATGATGATGTTCAGTTAGCAACTACTAACGGTAAGTCAATTCGTTTTGCTTCTAAAGATTTAAGAGAATTTACAGGTTTAGGTTCTTCTGGAGTTCGAGGAATTAAACTATCCAAAGATGACAAAGTTGTTTCTATTTGCTCTCTAATTCATAATAAAATTTCTATTGATGTTAGAGAGTCTTATCTAAAGGCAAAGAATGAGGCAAAGAAAGATTTATCTAAAATTAATAAAAAGTTTCAAGAATTAGCTGAAAAGGAAGAATTTTTATTATGCATAACTGAAAATGGATACGGAAAACTTAGTTCTGCTTATGAGTATAGGATTACTAATAGAGGAGGATCAGGTGTTACGAACATTACCATAACTCCAAAAAATGGCAGGGTAGTTAAATCATTAAAAGTTAGTGCTGAAGACAACATAGCTTTAATTTCAGATAATGGTAAATTATTAAGATGTAATGTTGGAGATAATATCCGCGTAGTTGGAAGAGTATCTCAGGGTGTCTCTGTGTTTAAGGTTGATAAAAAAGAAAAAATAGTTGCTGTTGCTAGGTTAGAAGATACTGATGACTAAAATAGGAATCTATCCTGGATCTTTTGACCCTGTTACCCTAGGTCATTTGGATATAATTCAAAGAAGCATGAGTGTTGTTGATCGCTTAATAGTTGCGGTTTCAGATAATGATAGTAAAAACCACATGTTTGATAGTGCCACTAGAGTAAAACTTATTGAAGAGTCAATTTCTACTCTTAATGAAGGCCTTAAAGATAGAATTTCTGTAGAAAAATTTGACCATTTGTTAGTTGATTACGTTAAATCTAAAAAATCTAAAATCATAATAAGAGGATTGAGAGCTGTCTCAGACTTCGAATATGAATTTCTAATGACTGGTATGAATAGAAAAATAGATAATGATATAGAAACAATTTTTTTAATGTCTTCAGAAAAATACCATTTTATATCTTCTAGATTTATTAAGGAAATACATAGATTAGGTGGAGATATATCTAGTAGTGTTCCTAAACCAGTCCTTGATTTTTTAGAGAAAATTTGAGATGTTCAGGACTATTCTTTGAGGGCCCATAGCTCAGCTGGTAGAGCATCTGACTTTTAATCAGAGTGTCACAGGTTCGAATCCTGTTGGGCTCACCATACTTTAGGTGAGATTTACTTTATTCCATTTTTAAAGATGACATATCAATAACTAAACGTCCTGAAACCTCAGCTTTAGCAAGCCTATTAAAAGCGTCATTTATTTGATCCATTTTAATAATTTCACATTCAGGGTGAATATTATGTTCAGCACAAAAATTTAAAAGTTCTTGAGTCATTTTAATTCCACCAATAACGGAAAGAGATAGCTTATTATTACCAAATACCATTGGCATAGTAGTAAAATTTTCCAAAGAACCAAATTGTCCAACAATTACCATTTCTCCTCTAATATCTAATAAGGGTATGTAGTTACTTATGTCATGTTTAACTGGAACTGTATTAATTATCAGATCAAGTGAATTAGCAGCTTCTTTCATTTTTTCAGTATCACTTGCTACTAATACTTTATGTGCCCCTATGTCTAATCCCATTTGAGTTTTATTTTTTGAAGTAGTTAAAGCTGTAACAGTAGCTCCCATAGCGACTGCTAATTTTACAGCCATATGTCCAAGTCCACCTAAACCCATCACACCAACACGAGAACCAGGCCCAACTTTATGTTCTCTTAAAGGAGTGTATGTTGTTATTCCTGCACAAAGAATTGGAGCTGCTCTTGAAATATCAAGTGCCTTTGGAATGTCTAAAACAAATTCTTCTCTGGTTACAATGTGCTTTGAATATCCTCCATAAGTCATTGTTTTATCAATTCTATCGGGAGTATTATAAGTTTGAGTAAA
>MDSV01045805.1_pt1 | contig 68200 bp, 70 predicted proteins | sample 810851 | NCBI WGS metagenome assembly MDSV01 (sample SAMN05326640, study PRJNA326480) | marine metagenome | isolation source: seawater | place: Atlantic Ocean: North East | collected 2012
TACCATCTTTTATTAGAGTCTGCGAAGCTCCCTAGAGTAGAAACCATTTGAGTCCCTGCTATTGTGTCAGCTTGGAAAACTGTGTAAGAAGACAAAGCACTTATATTTAAAGTACTAGAAAACCCAGTATTTAATGTCATGTGCTGATTGCTTCCGTCAAAATCTAAGGCTGTATTCCCACTTGAATCTGTCACTAAAGAGCCGCCATTAACAACCGTAGGTTGATCAGCCGCAGTTTCTTGTATGAGGTTGTTTCGCTCTGACCCTGTATGAGACTGATCATACCAATCTGTGACATATCCGTTAGCTTGGCCTACAAAAGCCCCTAAAGTAGAATATACAGGCTCCGCACTTACAACGTAATTTTGCGGTCCGTATTGCAATGCTGCACCTACCGACCTCCACTCTTTTTCGTAAACATAAAAAGATTCAGAAATATCATTTTCGCCGCCATCTTCGCTCCGCTGAGTGCTTACTATCCAAACACTAAAAAAACCAAAAAATTGAACTCCCCAAGGATAAACTAGCACATCTCCATTAGGGGCGTTTGATACATTTAAAGCAAAGCTTGAAGCGTCAGGACTGTCTCCTAATTCCCAAGCAGGGAACGCCTCATATGTATCCATGTAACCAGATAGATCCTCAAACCAAGCATCTTTAACGTAGGTTATTTTATATTCTCTTCCTGATATATTAGATTGAAAACTTTTAACTTCATACGGACCTTGTTGAGATCCTGTTCCTAAAGTATTACCAAGGTCATATGTATAAGCAGGGAATCCAGTTCCTGTTGGTGCTACCATAGCTTCTAATGAAATATTGCCAGTAGTATCACCTAAAACGTAAGCTTCTCTGTTTAGTGCGTCAGCATTTGTTCTGATGCTCATGAGATAACCTCCAAAACCTATATCTTTTGTAGAATAAGCTCCAGCAGCTTCGCTATATTTACCTAATAATGGATCATGAGTATATCTGAATCCAGCATCAAACGGCCTCAAATAAAGATCTGAGTTAAATTCATTAAGACCTAAATCATGTATTTTTTTATTGTACTCTCTAAAATCTTGCGCCGCGTATTGTTCATACATCGCTCCAGTACCCTCACCAGTAATATAAAGACCAGTCAATTCTGACCTGTATTTACCCCAATCAGCCACACTTGTGGATTCTTCGGTGTGTATACTATTTCTAATAGGAATTCCAGTAATAAAAGCCATTTGTTCTAATTACACAAAAAGCTCACTTATTGCTGGGAAAATATAACTGGCGCTCAAGTTTGCGGAACCTCGCATCAGAGTGCCAAACCTCATCGGTTTCTGGAGTATAGACACCTTTAGTTGTCCTTATCGGACTTCCCTTCTCTAGACTCAGCGTAGAAGGCTGATAAATATTTAAAACTTGCGTCTTCACGGATGAGTTCGTCTCGCAAGAGATCAGCACGGTCTGCATCACCGCCACTAGCCCTAAGATCTTCAATCTCTTGAATAATTCTTTTACGTGTTTTTTCATGGTTATGTCTTAATTCTATGTAGAAGAGCTTATTTTTTAAAGATAAATATAGCTCAATTGATTTTAAAACACTTTTAATTAAGGAAAGCATCAATGTTTTCTTCTACATATTCACTTACACTTTTCCACTCATAATCACCAATTATTTCATTTAGCTTTGATATATCAGCTTTTGTAAATTTTTGATACTGCCCTTTTAGCTCTTTGGGCATTGGTATTTCTTCTATCTCAGAGTTAGAGTTTTCTTTTATTATTTCTGCTACATCTCTGAAAGAGATAGGCTTACCTGTACCTATGTTAAATATTCCTGAAGCCTCATTTGTCAAAAACTTGTAGTGCATTTCACACACATCATCTACAGAAATAAAATCTCTTTTGTATTTTTCGCTTTTCTCAAAAATCTTTATTTTACCACCTGTCTGCGCTTCTTTTATAAATTTTGAAACAGGACTAGCTTGCTTTCCTTTTTTATCTTCACCCAAACCGTACACATTAAAATATCTAAACCCTTGGTATGGATATTCTTGATTCATTAACCAACAATCAAACATATACTTGCTAAAAGCATAAGGACTCAATGGTTTACAAAACTCATCTTCTTTGAAAGTTTTAGATGCCCCATAAACAGATGCGCTACTAGCATATTGAAACTTTATCTCATAAGCCTCACACATCTTGTAAAGGTTGGCTGAGTATTCAAAGTTTTGATCTAATATTTTTTTTAGATCGGTTTCTGTAGTGCTTGAATTTGCACCAAGGTGAATTACAAAGTCTTGATTGAAAATATCTGGATAACCAGTATTACCTAAAGATATATCAAATCTTGTAACTTGAAACCCACGAGCTTCTAAATATTCGGATAAGTTGCCTCCTATAAATCCGCCAGCTCCAGTTATTAAAACTCTATTCACTTGATTCCTCAGAGGACTCTTCTTCCTCTTTTGGTTCATCATCAGGATTTTGAGGATAGTTTCCTTGAAGCACACTATCTAAGATAGAAGCTTTTATAACTGATTCATCAAAATCAGAATCTTTTATATCAGTAAGCATTTTATCTAATTCTTCATCTCCTGTAGGCAAATCAAAATCTGCCTTACTAAAATAATTAAACTCTTCACAAAAAGCAAGGCTTTGAACTATCTCAACGATAAGTTCATCACCTTGAAACCTTTTGTGTATCTCATAAGAAGAAGAGCTTGTCATTTCTTTGTCAGAATCTTTAGACTCTGAAAGCTCCAAATCTGAACTAACTTTTTTATATTCCTTTAATATCCAAAACTTCTTAACAAAGTCACTGGACTCAGGAAACTTTATATCAGCATCAAAAGATAGACTCCGATATAATTTTTGATCTAAAAAAGAAAGAGTATAAGGCATTCTCTGTGTCTTACACCTAAATTTCCAAATTTGACTCATTTTCTTCAGAAGGATTTACTCTTTTTGTAAGTTCCTCTAAAGCTGAGAGTTTCTCCTCATCAGACATTTTTGCGATATTTTTATCGACTTCCGAAATAGCGATATTGTGCATTATATTTACAGCCTCCGCTACCGTGATTCTAGATACCATCTCAGACACTAAGAGAGCTTTTAACTCTTCTTGTTTTTCAGCGTCCATTACTCTGTATCCATGCTTTGATAAATTCTTAGATCTGGCTGTTTAGTGCCTTGCTCTTTGAATTTATTTTTAAAGATGACGATTTTCTGCTTTGAACCGTCAGATAAAGCAATCTCTCCACTATAGAAAGATTGGTTTCTACCTTCAACTCGCCAAAGAGCGCCTAGTTCGCGCTTTTTCCATTCGTCGTTATTTTTTGTGTTTGTATCACTCATGAGTTCTATTGTTAAATTTGCCTTCAACACTTTTCCAAAATGCAGAGGGACCAAGGGCATGGTAGCGCCCTTTCATTGTTTTGTAAAGTTTTTTTAGCATTGGATTTTCATTTTTGGGATGATAACCAACTAGTTTTCTTATTTTCTTAGCTACTGAGCCACTCATACTTTATGATCTACTTATATTTTTATTTTTCAACAAAAAGTTTTATTTTATCATTGCCATTAGCTATACAATCAGAAATAAATGGTTTGATTTTTGATGACACTAATTGATTTAAACTTTTGATTGGCGAAGAGTCATTTTTTATATCATTTACATTAGTACAAATATATTTTACTGTAAAATCCAAGTAAACACCATTATCTTCTAAATTGTTTTTTATGTTTCTAAGCTTGTTCCACAAAATTCTACGCAAATCTTTTGTTTTTAATTCATTTAAAATAAAAGAGTTCTTAATTAAAGAATAAATATCTTTATGTATAAGAGGATCATCATTACGAGATCTTTCTATATTAAAGCCAAGTTGGCTAGTATGAGACAAGCAGCTAGTTAAAAATATTTTGCAATTAGAAAAATCAGCAACATCCCCATTGTTCATTTGTATTTTACCCTCTTTGAGTATTTGATTAAAAATAGGCACGGCAGTTTTGTCTATCTTATGAAAATCATCTATAATCAAAACACTATTTGGCGTTATAACAATCTTTTCGCATATCGAAGTATTGTTACCTTGGGAAGATGCTATTTTATGTGGAGAAAAATTATCTGAAAAATGTATACCATTATAAGATAAAACATTTACTCCATGTTTTTGCAAAGAGTCTTCTAACAACTCACAAAATAATGATTTACCACTAGAGTCATCACCGCTCACAACATAACATTCTGGAGTAGAAAATTTTCTAGTTGTTCTAACACCTATACTACTTAAAACTATTTCATGTTTTAACTCCTCAAGCACATTAGCTTGGCCTACAAAAAAGTTAGAGACACAATCAAAAACTTTATTTATTTTTTTCTTTTTACTTAGCGGATTAATTTTCCTGTCGAAAAATTCTTTTAAATGAAAGATAGTTACTTCTGGTTTATTTGTTGTTTCATCTGATTCAACCCACTTTTCTAAACTCTTATTTAGCTTTTCTATCAAGGCTGAATGATCTTTTTCTGGATGAAGCGCAGATTCAACTATCTCTGTTTGCATTTCTTTAATTGAAGGTTTTACATCCCAAAATGCAACTTTAGCTTGAGCGCCGCAATGATCTATAACATCAATAGCTTTATCTGGATAATATTTGTTTGGAGTGTACTTTTCGCAATACTTAATAATATTATTTAAAAATTCATCGCTATACTTTACAGCGTGAAATGCCTCGTAATAAGAAACAATAGTAGGTAAAATTTTCTCCATCTGAAATTTAGAAGGCTCTTTTACCACAACTCTTTCAAATCTTCTGTCAAGGGCGGTGTCTTTCTTTATTGTGTTTGTATACTCATTTATAGTTGTAGCACCGATACAACTTATTGTTCCTCTAGCCAATTCTGGCTTTAGAATATTAGATGCTTCAAGAGAATTATTGTTAGCTCCACCCGCTCCAATCAAAGTATGTATCTCATCTATAAATAAAATTAAGTTTGTATATTTCTTAGCCTCATTTACAAAGTCTTCTAACCTTTTTTCAAACTGACCCCTATACTCAGTGCCAGCAACCATACTAGATAAACTAACAGAATAAATTACTTTATTAGCAATAAGCTCTGGAGCATCTCCTGCTGCTATTTTTGTCGCCAACCCTTCTACCAGCGAGGTTTTACCTGTACCTGCTGGGCCAACCAATATCGCATTTGGTTTCTTTTTTCTACATAATATCGTAGCTAATTCATCTATCTTGCCATCATAATCAACAATCTTATCAAACTCCCCAGCAGCAGCTTTTATGTTAAGATTTTCAGCAAATTGTGAAAGGATCTCATTGTTATCGAACATATCGATCCAGTTGTCAGGAGTCTCCTCAAGCTCTTTTAGTTTTGATTCTATTTTTTCTGCTTCAAAATCTTTTATAACTAAAGCACACTCAGCAACTACACCAAACCTTACGCTATCAGCAGCCTCTATCCCCTCTGGAAAAGATTCTTTTAAAACTTTAGGAGTAAATTGCTCATCAAAAAAATTCATCAACATCACCTCTGGCGGAATGTAATCCAAAGAGTAAGTATCTTTGCAAAGCTTCTCGCAAAACTTTAAAAACTTTCTGGCATCTGTTTTAAACTTATCAGATATATTTTTGTTTTTCCTTTTTTTATGTAAAACGCTTCTTGAATCTTTTAACAGTTCATTATAATCAACACCAATTTTTTTAAATATAGAAGTGCAAGATAGACTCAAATCACTAATAAAGCAGTGAAATAATATATCTATATCAACACCGTTTCTTTCTAAGATTACAGATAAATCTTTAGACTTTTGGAGAACACCTTCTATATGCGGAGTAAAGGGTAATTGAACCATTTATTTTTACTTTTTAACTTGCCTCTTGTACATGTAAATTTCTGGACCTTTTATCTCTAAATGATCAATGAAAATTGTATTATTTGATTTACTAGCAGTCAAGTGAACTACATCATTTTTCTTTAGTTTATTTGACTTCATAAAGTCACTAAATTTTTCATTATTTCTGCCATCTATGAACATCATACTTTTTGTTGATGTGCTATCAGAGAGGGTCATGATCATGTATTTGTTTCCAGCTTGAGACTCTTTAGTAAAAAAATCTTTAACTTGGCATACAGAAGAAAATTTAGTTCTATCTGCTAAATCTTCTACATCAGATAGATAATGTAATCTATCTATATCCTCGTGATCTTCAAAACATTCTTTCAAGTCGTAAGAGTAAGAAAAACCCAAAAGGTTATTTTCAAACGTCCAAGAAGCAAATTTTTCGAAGTTTCTATTTTTAAAATAAATCTCTCTATATTTCTCATACTTATCGTAGAAAGTTTTAAAACGACTATCTTTCATTAAAATTTTACCATCGTCACCTAAAATTTTATCAGCCAGAGACTTTTCTATGGCTTTTAGTATATTGAAACCTAATCTCTGAGCCAAGCGAGAAAAATTTCTCTTCTCTCTATCTGTCAAAAGATTAAAGGACTGAGCTTGCAAGACTAACTTACTTCTCGATATAGGATTATCCTCTGAGCTATTATCCATCAGTCCCGCTTGTATCAGGGAAGATAAAACATTTATAGGAATACCACACTCTTTAGCAGCAATAAAAATTTCATACCGATTGTTAAACTGAAAGCCTCTAAAATCAATTAAGCTTTTTAAGTTTTTATCGGAAACTCCTTTTATAGATCTTAATCCATATCTTATATTTCTACCCTCTATCTTAAAATCAAAGTCTGATTTATATAAACATGGAGGCAATAATTTTATTTTAAATGATTTTAATTCTTGACTTACCAAGCTGATAGTTTCTAGAGGGTCTGGCTCAAATTCAGAACATTCTAGTATAGACAAGAAAAATTGTTGTGGATATTTATATTTAAGGTAAACAGTTTTGGCTGCTAAATCAGCATAAGCAAAACTATGAGATTTATTAAAAGAGTAGTGTGCAGAGGCTTCTAATGATACCCAATAAAACTCTGCCACTCTTTCATCTAAACCTTTTTGTTCTGCGGCATCAAAAATCTTTTGTCGCCATTGTGGCATTTGATCAACTTTTTTCTTTCCAACTATTCTTCTAAGCGTTTCCGCTTCTTCTAAAGTAAACCCAAAAACTTTATTAGCTATTTGCATAATTTGCTCTTGGAATAAGATTACATTTTTAGACCATGAAAGAATCTTGTCTAATTCTGGATGTAGATTTAAGTCAGTTAAAGCTCTTTTTTGTTCAATGTATCGCTCTACATGTTCTAAAGCAGCAGGTCGAGCCAAGGCTATAACGTCAGATAGCTCAGTTAAATTTTCAGGTTTTACATCTCTGCACACTCTATAGTTTGTCTCGGCAGAAATTTGAAACAACCCTGCTGGGTGTTTAAAATCTTGAAGTTTTTCATATATGTAAGGGTCATTAGGGTCAATATCATCTATATTAATATCAACCTTTTCGCAACATTTGTGAGCAATGGTCAAAGTTCTCAGTCCTAGAATATCAAACTTAACCATTAAATCTGCAACATCATCCATGTTGTAACCTGTAACAAGATCTCCATCTTTTGTTTTTTGAAGTGGAACTACATCTGATATTTTTTGAGAGCAAATAGCGATACCAGATGGATGGACTCCAGTATTTTTAGGTAGACCTTCGACTTTTAATGCATTTTTGTAAGTTTTTTTATGTTTTCTAGCCCATGCTCTAAATTTATCACTCTCCTCAAAAGCAGCCTCAAGACTTAAAACTTGACCATGTAACTTAGGTATAGAATCTGAAGTTCTCATGGCTCTTTCTTCAGTAGCTTCATCAAAATATTTTGTAGCTTCTTTGATACAAAGTTTAGCACTGAATGTATTGAACGTTAATATTTTTGCAGTCTTTCCTTCGTGCTGTCTTTCTATATATGAGATAACCTTATGTCTTTGGTCATAAGAAATATCAGAATCTACATCAGGCAGAAGGCTTCCTACAAGAAACTCTTTGCCGTTTTTATCTTGAACTTTTTTAGCTCTGGATTTAGATACGAATCGCTCAAAAAATAAACTATTAGGAATAGGGTCAATATTTGTCACTCCCAATAAATATAATACAAGAGATCCTGCCGCAGAGCCTCTACCTGCTCCAGTTGGAATCTCGTTATCATGACAAAAGTTTAAAACATCCCAGTTTAGTAATATATAATCAGTAAAGCCTAACTCTTCAAAGGTTTCTAATTCCTGCTTGGTTCTTTCAAAATAAATATCTTTATTTTCAAATTTAGTAATACCTTTTCCTTTTAATCCTTTGCGAGCCAACTCATACAAAATTTCTTTCGTGGAGCTATCAGGGCTAAGACCTATCTCCTTTAGCTTGCTAGATTTAACAACTGTTTTTGGAAGCTCTACTCCTGCTGGTTCGCAGTCATCATATATAGTACAATCATCAAAAATCATAAAACCATTCTTTTTTTAAGCTCACAAAACACCTCAAAGCACATTTTTATGTCATAAAGAGCGTTGTGCAATCTAGAGGGGTCGTGATCAATGTCAAAGAATTTTAGTAATGTACCTTGAGAAACTTTAGACTTTAAGCTTCTATCATTTATAAGTTTATACTGCCAACTTAATAAGTTGCCTTTAGGTTTATCCAGATTTTCTCTATAAGCTTTAGCTAAGGCTCTTGTATCATAAATTCTAAGCAAGTAAGAATAGTCAGGTTGTTGGCCTAACATTTTCTGCAATAAAGCCAACATATAAACATCAAAACCTAAAAGATTTTGGCCCACTATAATATATTGTGGATCATATAAATACTGTTCAAACTTTGACCAAACTTTAGATAAAGATTTTGATTTTTCGTTATACTTATCCCAATTGAATCCAGTCATTTTTTTGACAACTTCTGGGATATTTAAATTTTTGTGTGTTATAAACTCATCATGTTCTTCTAAGATTTTATTACCCTGACAAACAATCCAAGAAAGCTGCCAAGTTTTTGAAGAATGTAAATTAAGACCCTCAGTCTCAGTGTCTATAACTAAATATTTTTGATTATATGGAAGCATTGTTTTCTAAGTATGATTCAAAGCAAAAGTCATCTGAACAAAAGTCATTTAAATTTGGTTTACTGTAAGTTGGAACTCTACCCTGCTTTCTGGCACAGACAGCCTTATACATTTGAAAAGCTTCAAAGTCTTCCCTGTTCCTATAGTAAATTGTTTTTGTTTTTTGTGTTTTTATGTTTAAACTATTTAACCTTTCTTTGATTTGAAAGTCGAAAGGATGATTGTTGTCCTCGTCCATATAAAAGTGGTCAAACTTTTCTAAATTCAATTCGCACAAACCAAAATGAAAAATGTTATTATAAATATAGGAATCATAAAAAGGCACTCCTATTTTTATATCCTCAAGCTCTGAATCCTCAAGATTTGAAATATTTAACACTTCCAAGGCACTTAGCTTTGACTTGGAATATAAATTTCTAAGATTGTTAAGACCTCTGTTATTTTTAGCAAAGAAAACTAATTTACTTGATCTTTCTGACTCGCTTTGAAACACAGGCAGTCTAACGCCATAGACCATAGGTATGTTAGCATGAAGAAATGCTGAATTTGCAGATCTAAATCCGTAAAAATTATCTTCGACAAGCGTTACTTTTTTAAGTTTATTTGATTGAGCTATGTCAATAATATCTTCAATTCTTAAAAGAGATTTGCCAATGCTGTAACTAGTTTTAAAAAGTGGAATAATCACTTTTGGATGTTAAAGCAAGTCATCAACTTTGTCAAAAGAAAAAGCAGGACAACCATCATAATTTCTCATTTCTATGACATGATCATCAGTCTTTTTAGCTTCTAAAGTTTTCTTGTCTTCAGAGGAAGATACAACTTCTCCATCCTTATCTGTAAGCACATAAAACTTCTTTGGAAACTTAAAAGGGCAATGCCACATTAAAGTTCCATCTCTTTTAAGTTGACCTTCGTAACTCGCTCTACCACAAACAACTCTACCAGCAAACCCATCATCTCTACCTAAGTAACCTTTGTTGTATGCTAAATTTTTTGTTGCAGAATCTGAATTAAAATTATTAATAATTTCTTGAACACCTGTCAAAAAATACTCAAAGCCTTCTAACTCTTCTTTATCTAAGTTATCCATCCTCATCATACCTTCATTGTTGCAGTCAAACTTCAAAAATAAAAACTCCATTTGTCTCTTAAGGAAGTCTGGGTAGAGATGTTTTACAGCCAAGCAGTACATTAAATTTTGAATATTATCTGTATAATCTTTGCCAGAAAACATTTGTTTAGATGTTTTAAAGTCTCTAATTATTGCAAGGCCTCTTCTTTTAAAAAGAAATAACTTATCTATGAAACCCAATATTCTATAATTTTTATCACCTTCTGTTACAGAAATATCAAAATCTTTTTCACTTATAGACTCTGTAGGCTTACCATCTTTAGAACCAAAAAAATCACAATTCAACCCCTCGACAGTCATCCTGTTAATAAGGTCCATATTTTCAAAATCATCAATACCGTGCTTTTTTGCGTAAGCCTCAACCATTCTCTTAATAGGTGGAGAAGCGTAAGTATTTTGAGTTTTAATTATCCTTGTATAGTGTTTTTTGTGCCTTGGGTTACCAAGGTTTTCAAAAATAGCATGGCATATAGTTCCACGCAAACTACCATCATTTGATTTATCAGGAAGTTTTAAGTGATATTTGCACCAGTATTGCCAAGAACAAGTTTGTAATGTTTTTATTCTAGACGCTGATAACGGTTTGTTTTCATGGCTGCCCATAATAAAATTTATATTTCTTCTTTAGCTTTTTTAAAGATTGAGAAAACGATTTATTAACACCTTTTTTATCCATGTCTTCGGCGATAGATATAACCTTATGCATAGATGTTTGATGATCGGCAGAGAAACACCGATCTTCATAAAAGTATATTTGCTCTTTTGTCATATCTCCAAAATCATTGCTGTCAGGAGGGCAGAAATATATTTTTTCAAAGTCTACGGCATCTACGAGTTTGAAAATTGATTTAACTGCACCCTCAAAGCCTCTATTTGTTTTTGAGTCGCTGTCATTATTATAAGAAATATAAATGTTTTGTAAATTTAAACCTGTTAATCTTGAAATAAACTTTGGCGACATATTCAAACCGAAAGAAACTAAAACATTTTTTATCCCACATTCATAAAGAGCCATGCAATCTCCTATAGATTCTACTATATGAACTTGCCTTTTTAAGTTTATTTGTTTGCCCACTTCATCGACAGTAAAATAAGGATAAAACCAATTAGCAGTTTTACCTTTGTGAAACCATTTAGGTCTATCATCGTTAGTTATTTTTCTACCAGAGAAACCATGAATCTTTTGGTCATCTCTAAAAACAGGAAAAACCATTCTTTGATACATCGGTCCAGAATGAGCTAACCCACATTTAAAATCTAAAAGTGTCTGCTTAGATATATTTTTATTTAAATAAAAATCATAATGAGGCAACAATCTCTTTAAACAGGAGGCATCGTATGTTTTCTCTTCTTTCAATAAACGTTTCTCAGTTTTTACACTTAATGCGCTGTTTTTAAGGTCTTTTAATATAGATTTTACATTGGAAGTTTTTGTAGTTTTTTGCACCAAAGCTTCAAAAGGTAAAAATATACTATCCTCAACGTAATCTTTCCAGACTCCTGAATCTTTATAAATTTGTAATGCAGTTGGATTATCTCCAGATCTATATAGCGCACTTGTTCTCCAGTAACTACCATGGTCACTAAGCTTATAACCCAAATTTTCTAAAATTTCTTTGTAACTCATCGCTAATCAGTTAGCTGTTGATGAATGTGAGCATTAGTCCCTCTTTGAGAGTCTACAACATCTTGCAAATCTCCTCTCTCTTTAACAGAGAAGTTTTTGAACTCTAAATTGATGTAATTTTTTCTTTTAGAACCGTCTAAAAGTTCTACGTCATTTATAGCTCTCAATGGATTTTTGCCCAAGTGTCTTGATTTTAAATTTATAAATTTATGAGTCCCTCTATCAATGCCATCTTGTTGAATTTCTTCCACTACCTTTTTTCTCAAAAGAAAGAGATGAGAGCAAAATTGTGTAATACCATCAGAAAGAGAAACAACACTTTCATCATCAATTATAGTATCTGCACCTCTATTGTTTGTTATGCCGTATCTATTAGCTTGCACTGAAGTAATCATAGATACACAAGGGTTTCCTTCAAAACAAAGTTCTCTATGTATAGCCTGTTTAAATCTATGAACCATATAAGAAACTTGCTGCCATGGGTTATCTCCCATTTTAGAAAAATCACTTTTAATGTAATCAAAACTAAAAATCATAGGATTACCTCTACCTACTTTTGTATAGTACAACCTTTTAAGAAGAGAACACATTTCGTCTGGAGTCATTCCTGCAACATTTTCATAGTAAAATTTCATACCTTTTACTTTATCAAGAGTTTCCCTAACAGTCTTAGTAACTTCTTCTGCTGACATATTATTGCGAGAATGTGTCCTCCATTCTCCAGTTTGAAAAAGATGTATAGGCAAACCTGTTAGCGCAGAAGCTTGCCTGAAAATAAGTTCTTCCTCACTCATTTCTCCATTATCAAAATGAACAACAGGCACATTATAGTTTTTAGAAACTTTAGTAGTAAAGTCCATGCAAAAATTCGTTTTACCAACTCCCGATCTTGCAACCACAACCGAAATGTTTCCTGCTAATAACAAAGACCCATATATTTCATTTATTCTTTTATGTGGTCCCATCATTCCGAATTCTGTTTGAGGGTTCTCTCCTCTTTCCTCAATAACAGGAGACATTAACTCAAATAAGTTTTGAGTTTCAGTTTCTCCACCTTCAAAATTTTGAAGCTCAGTATTATAAATCTTGTCGCACTCATCTATAATCTCTGAGTATTTATAATTAGGGTCTATGTTTTTTACATGTCTACTAACTTTAGTGCAAGCATTATAGATATGTCTTCTAGCTGAATATTTTTTAAGTTCTTTTACATTAGGTAAAAGTAAGTCTTCAGAGATAGGTATGAATGCCATTTGCCTGATGTATTCAGCGACATCAATACTATCAGGAAAAGATACACCTAAAGCTTTTAATCTTTCTATTAAGATATGTTCGTCTATCCTCTCAGCGTTATCTAGAGAGTGTTTTAGCAATTTGAATATAGAACAATTAACTTTAGAGTCTTCGCTATAAAAGTCATCTTCATTAAGATAGGTAGCTACCTCCTCCCACTTGTGTTGGTGTTGAAGTATGCAGCTTAAAACGTTTTTCTCTAAACTTTGTGAGCTAATCATCTACTTAAGCTTTCATCATTTTTAAGACTCAATTCTAACAACTTAGTCAAAGCCATTTCTACACAAGAGTTTTCAGTTTTACCGCTTATAACAGGCTCTCCTTCAGAGTTTACATACACGAGTAAAAACCCTTTATTTCCCCCTGTTGATGACCCTGTTGAGTCATAGAGTTTTTGTAGCAAAGATTGTGGTAATGCGCTTTCTTCTTCTACAAGAGACATATTATATATTATTCAAAAAAGTTTTATTTGGGAATTGTCCTTCTACTATTTCAGATTCCAAAATCCTCAGCAGAGTTATATTATTAATTTCACAAAAATATTCTTTCTTTTCGTCTCTTTGCAATTGAGATAAAAAATTTTGTCTGGAATTAGAGTGAAAAAACTTGTTGTACTTGTAATGCTGATTCCCGTCAACTTCAACTGCTATATTTCTTGTAGCGTTAAAAAAATCAAAAGTCAGCCTAGTTCCTGCTACTGGAAATTCCTCAAAGACAACATCAGCAAACCAACTATCATGTAAAACATTTTTTACTGTTTTTTGTATGCCGCTTTTACAGTCAGCATCCCAGTCTATTAGATACTTTACTGAGTTTACTATTTTCTTTTTGCGACCATTTGTACAAAGAAAAATCATTTTCCAATTATTTCTTTTTCTACAAAGTCTTTTAGAATTTGTTTAATTTTAGGGTTTTCTTCAAGATTCTCTAAAATTTTATTAGTGCCTTGAAATTTTTCTGGCATATCTAATTTATGAGACTTGCAGTGTTCAAGTAAACTTGAGTCAACTGTAATCCAAGCCCCTCTTTTCACTAAAAAGGCCCACATCAGAAGCATATCTATAACCTCTTTTTCAACCCATATAGATCTACCATTTGTTCTTCCATATTTTATAGGATATTGAACAGTCTGTCCTGTAGTTTCATTTGTAGATTTTAATATTTTGACTGTAGCTATATGACCTATTGGTTTATTACTTAAACTTAAAATCGCACTCTGGTCTTGTAAGAAAAGCTCAGACTGCCTTCTCTTTCTAAACTCTAAAATCCAATCAGGATAGTGTAAAATAGCATTACCTCCACTACTGTTAGTCTGATTATTGGGATCACTTTTTGTATATTGACTAGCTTTAATTGATGATCTGACTTGAGATATCATAATGCACATATGCCCAAACTTTGACATACCGAGGCTAACCCTTTTCAAAAAATCTGAAGTAATTAAAGCTCCTGCGGCGACTTTTCTAGCTTCATTTGTGCTTTTCTCTAGATCATCTTTAGCTATCATCCCATCCATACTATCTATGATAATACAAAATCTTTCATCCTCGCTATTATTCTTAAGCAAACCTCTTAAATAGTCTATCACGGTATCAAAAACATTACATTCAAAAACTAAACATGTTCCACTAACCCATTCCGATGGATCATATACAAATTTCAATCCAGATCTTTCTTTTATCTCTTTGCTAAGTCTACCCTCTGCTTTTATAAATAAACCCTTAGATTTACTTACACTTTTGAACATATTAAACATTACATGAAGAGCTGCATTGGTTTTACCACCCTCATTAGCTCCTATGAATCTATGCAACCCTGCACCAAACCCACCTCCAAGAACATGATCCATATACATAGATCCACTAGAAACTAAATATTCTTCTGCGGCTTTTGCATAATTATAGTGATCGTCTTTGTTAGACTTAAAATATTCGCTAGAAAAATCACTAGCGCTCTTACCTTTATCGTTTTTCTTACTCATCTAAAAAATCTCTTAAACTCTTTCTTTTCTTATAAATTATATTCTCGCCTTTTATTTCACCCTCGTCAACAAAAATATCTTCATTAGCTTCAGGTTTAAATAAATACTCTTCGTATTTGCGTTTTAAATATTTTTTACCGTCTGTTGTTTTAAACCAAAGTAAAGTATTTTTATCTCTAACCCAGCTAGGAATTGTATACTTTGCTATAAAATCATAATCAGAGTAACAAATTTCGACCATAACTTTAGCCACATGAACCTCCCTACTTAACTCCTCTTCAGAAAATTTTATATCCGAAAAACTTCTTGTAACGAATTTTTTCAGACGACGAAATTTTTCGTTTGGTTTCCTTTTCACTTTTTCACCTTTACGTCTTCTTCTTTCATAAAATACAAATCCGCAAGAGCATTTTTGCACTAAAGAAAAAACCTTGCTGTTCCCACAAGATTTACACGTTTTAAAACCACTGGACATCCCAGACTTTAAGCACCTCTTTAAAGAGATGCAAGTTCTAAATCATTTTTAACCATTTTGGTAACTAATCCTGTAAAATCTGTTTGAGGCTTCCAGTTTAATTCATTTCTAGCTTTTGAAGAATCACCGTATAATAAATCAACCTCTGCTGGTCTATAGAATTTATCGCTAATTTCTACCAACAAGTCCTCTCCATGATAATATTTTTCATGAACTCCTTTACCCTCCCACCTACACATTGACCTATGAAATCCTGCAATGTGAAACGCCTCCTCTACAAACTCTCTAATTGTATGAGTTTCATCAGATGAAAGAACATATTCTTTTGGCTTATAATTATTATCCACGTAAGAGTCAAATTGATCTTGGTTTAGCATGCGCCAAATACCATCCATGAAATCTTCAGAGTCACTCCAATCGCGTTTTGAATCAACATTCCCAAGGGTCAAAGGTTTAAATTGTTTCTCGTGCGCGTATTCATAAGAAATTCGAGCTATATTAGTTGTAATTTTTCTAGTGACAAACTCTTCCCCTCTCCTTGTACCTTCGTGATTAAATAACCATCCCTGAACAGCATACAAATCATATGAATCTCTGTAAACTTTTACTAAATGTCTTGCCGAACATTTAGAAGCTCCATAAGGACTGCGAGGTCTAAGTGGATGTTTTTCACTTTGAGGTGTCTCAATAACATCTCCAAATTCTTCGGAAGAACCAGCATTATAGTATCTACAATCAGGACAATGTCTTTTTATAGCTTCAAGTTGATGTAACACAGCTAAAGCATTCGTCTCCATGTGTTGAGTTGGCATTTTCCAACTTGTACCAACAAAAGAATTAGCAGCAAAATTAATAAAATAATCTGGCTTGTGTTCAGCTATTACCTCATCAGTATTTTGAGCATCAGTTACATCTAAATCAATTAAGAAAAACCTATCTTCATCATGTAAGTGTTCAATGTTCTGATGATTTTTAACACTTAATCTTCTAACGCCTCCAATAATCATATGATCAGTTTCTCTCAAAAGATAATCGACCATATTACTACCATCTTGACCTGTAACTCCTGTAACTATTACTTTTTTCATTTTTTCCAAAACATATAATCTGCAAACATAAATTCTATTTCTGTATCTATGTCAATTGCTTCCATTTCATTTAATTTTATAAAAAGGGGATTATATCCAACAACATTTCTATTTTCAATCATCAATTCCTTACTTATGATAGAAACACCATAGTGAACTCCAAGTATTTCAGGTAAATCTTGGCTATTTGGAGCATTTTTAGGATCATAATTTATTGGCTTTCCGTCAAGCCACATATGATGTTTTACATCAAATGCTGTCATCACACTATCATTTTGTGCTAGATGTTGATATTCAGATATACATTTTTCTATAGTTTTAACTTCGACAAAAGGGCAAGTAACAGGAGCATACATTATGTGATCTGCATTTGTCACTTCACCTATATGTTCAAAATATTCACTATTATTAACTTTTGAGCTAGCAAAGTAGTCATCTCTTTTTTGAGCCTCTACGCCATATCTTACGGCTATATCTAACATTTCAAAACAGTCAGAATTAACCACTATGGAATCTAACCCTTTAACTTCTTTAAGGGTTTCAATTTTATTTTCTAAAAGAGACGAATCCCCGAATTTTTTTACATTTTTATTCTTAACTCTTTCAGAACCTTTTCTGACAGGAATAACAGCTTTAATAATTTTACTCATCTAAATTTTTCAAATCATTCATAGTCTGCTCCCAAGAGGTAAACCTTATACCTTTGTCATCTATGTAAAACTTTGCTCTAGGCTTTTCTGAGGTTATTTCATCAATGTAATCAATCAATCCTTTTTTAGTCAACCACTCTTGAACAAGTTGAAGTCCTGTTTTACCATTTACTATAGGTCTATTAGGTTTTACTTTTGCGGTAAAAATAATAATATTATATTTTTTGCTTAATTCTTTTATAGAGTTTTCAGCACCTGCTATTATTTCACCATAACAAGTACCATCATGATAACCTTTATCAAAAGAATGTATAACTCCATCAAAATCAATCGCTAGATTATTTTCTTCATGTTCAAAACCAATAGGAGTCTGTTTTATTTCGCTCATCACTTATTGTACTTTTTTTTTAAGAATCGCAGGGCATTCAAAATTTGCTCCTTTTATTAATTGATAAGTTAAAGCTAAGGATAAAATTTCTGAAGTATGATAGTACGAAGCATTTTGTACAATCTTTAATATATTTGGATTGCCACATGGATTATATTGAGCAGATATCATAGCAGTAGGCATTCCTTGATCGTCAGCCCAATTCAATGCATTTACAATACTATTTGCAGAAGCATTATTTAAAGAGCAAGAGAAACCAACTGCTAAACATTTTGATTTATTTAAATATTGAGATCTTGATTTAAGCCAATTTTTTATCCACTCATGAAAGTTCGTATCAGCGATAAAAGATGTTGCCGTAATCGCGCTAGATGGAGCTATTATATTTTTATTTGTTAAACGTGAAGAATCGACAGCGCCATGATCCGCTACTGCCATATTTCCACCGTGTCCAAAAAAGAATATATTGTCGGCTTGATTGTAAAAGTTTTGTAGTTTTCCCCACTCGGTCGTGCTGACAATTGTATCAAATTTTTCTTCAAAGTTTTCTAGTTCTAGTTTCATTTTTTTTAATTTTTATTTATGTCTATTTTAAATAATAGCATAACGCCAGATTGATTAGAAAAGGTTTCTACTCCGCTCCACTCTGTAACTCTAGTAAAATCAGTGTGGTGAGTTGGTGGATAGTCTTCAAGTTCATCAAAGAGTATCGGAATATAATCGAATTTGGATTTAGTCTTTTCCACGAAATCTTTAGCCCAAGAACAAAAAGGATCAAATTTATCTAGCTGTTGAGGAACTCCAACATAGATTGTTTTCTTGCCAGTAGTGTTAGCATAAATATGTTCAATTATTCTTCGATCAATTTCAAAGGCTATATATAAATAAACCAAGTCAAAATGATTTAATTCATTAATATTAAGAACATCATCACATATAGCCTCTCTTGGACAGGAATATCTTCTATCCAAGCTTTTTTCTAGGATATCCCAAACTATTTCAACAGAAGTTAAGCTTTTACAATAACGAGAAAGACCCTCGCAAATCTCACCCTTGCGAGACCCAATATGCAAAACATTCTTATTTTTCAAATCATCTTTTATAAAGAATGGAGTCATTAAAGGATATCTCCAATTAATATGCTCGTCACTTTTAATTTCTTTTTGTAAATTAAAATTGTTAGACTTTTTGGCTAATACTGTTAACTTTTCGTTAAATAAAGACTTAAATTCAGGATAGCTTACATCCTGACCCTCTAAGTTAGGAAACCATTTAAATAAAGGGTGGCTTTTCGGTAATATTATCTCTTTCATTGTTTTATGTCTTTAAATAAATTTTTGAGTCCAACTGGATTTACAGAAATTATTTCTGTATCGAGATTATTATTTTTTATAAAATTTTTAGCCTCTTCCCAGCCGACTTTATAAATATCATATGAAGCATCTCCACTGTTTATAATTGGTTTTCCATCAAAACACACCTTCTCGTTGCAATCACAACCTACTATGTATATTCTTTTAACACCTGTATAAAAAAGAAAATTTAAGGCATGAAAAATCACAGACACTCCACAAGTGGGGTTTTCAGAAATGTCTAAATTAAAGAGAGGCGGCATCATGTTTCTGACTGACATTGGATAAGCTCCAAATGATTCAACTTCTTGTGCTGAGTAATGCAACTCATGAGAAGAGCCATCAACTTCACTCGCTCCAAATTTAGCTATCTTTACATCAAAAGACTTATCCATACACCTCCCTCTATCTCCAAAAAAATAATAATCTAATTTTTGGTGATTATCTTTAGACTGATCAAATAATTCAAAATCGCCTACATAATTTACTCCAACATAAATATCTGTGTCAATGTGTTTATACTTATTTAAAGTTACCCCACTCCCAAATAAGACCGCCTCTTCTCCTTTATGTTTGTTTTTAAATTGTTTAAAAATGGAGTTTATCATCTAAATATCTCTGAAGTTTATACAAGTAATATAATCTTCAGAGGTAATAAAATCAACAACCTTTTTAAAATCTTCTTTAAGAGTTTTTTCTTTTAAACCATGAAAAACAAAAACAGCAGATTCATCTGAATCCATTGCTTCTACATCTTCAACAAAATCCTCATACCTATAAATAAAATTAAATATACCTTTAACTTTAATCAAAAAATTATTTTCAGAGTCTTCGGGGTATTTTATTTTTGGTCTTGGGGCTTTAGGTTTTTCTAGAAAATCCCATCTTGTCCAATCTGGTTCACCATAATCATACCCCGTTCTAGCGTGGGTAAATCCAGCAGCCTTTACAATATTAGCAACCCTTAAGTCTGCATAATATGCGGGATAGGCAAAAGTGTTGATCTCTTTGACTCCATGTTTAGTCAAAATTTCATTCATTGAAATTAACTCATGTAATACCTGATCATTATTACCAATATTAGTCAATGCGGGATGACCTACCGTATGGCTCCCGATTTCAAAACCGTCTTCTTCAAATTCTGGTAAAAGATTGAGATCAATTACAGGTTCGTTTAGACCTAAACTAATAGCGGCGGGGTGGTTTTCCCACATGTTAGCAGTTGATATGAAAAACGTCCCTTTCAAACCATTATCTTTTAATAAATCTTTCGCCCAAACATGGCTTTCAAGGCCATCATCAAATGTTAAACATATTCTTTTCATTTTTTTATAAATTTTATTTTGAGTCAACAATTGCTTCAACTGAACATACAATACAAGGATTTTTGGCATCTCCAAAGTTTTGATATCCTCTGTAATCGTGAAATATTATGCGAAAATCTTTTGTATGGTCAAGAATTTTTCCATATTTAAAAAATAGATTTGTCTGATATATTTGCCCTTCTCCGTAAGCATCCTTTACAACAAAAGGTAGTTTGCCATAATCTGATATTATCCTTTTAAGTATTTCTTTAGAAGTTCCGTATATGGATACTGAAGCATGTTTTTTGTAATGATCGTCATAGTTTTGTGCTACGGCGGTGATCATAGATGCATTATCTATAGAATAAAATTTTTCTTTATAAATTGTATCAAAGTTATCTATACAAAAAATAAAGTCATCCTCCGAAAATATAAAGAAATCAAAATCATCTATAAAAGTATCAACAGCATGAGAATATGCTCCGTAAGAGATCCCTACATTCTCTCTTGAAAGAGTTACAAATTTAAATTTTTCTTTGAGAGGCCGAACCTCCTCCTCGTAACCATCGGGAATATTTCCATTAACCACAAAAGTTATCTGATCGAGATCATGTTTTATTTTGGATAAATACTCTACTTGTTTTTTTAACAAAAAAAACTTATCTATTTTCGCTTCTGGAATTTCGAGATCTCTTCTTTCTCCAAAGTAAAAAGCTTTTACAAGGTTTGTTTTCATTAAAAAATATTTAAAACTTTTGCTATTTGCGCTGCTTGATCTTTTTCTACCCACCACCCTACAGGAATATTCAATAATTTGGAATCAAACTCATTTAAGTTTTTGAGGCTTTCATCTTTACCTCCAAAAACAGAATATTGATCGTTTCTAACATGTACTCTGTCGGAGGCTATTCCGTGGTCTGCAAGATAAGATTTTAAATTTTCTCTATCTTCTGTTAAAATAGAATAAATCCAACTGGAACTTACAGTATGATCGGGTCTTCTCATTTTTGTAATCTTAGGATTAGTAATATGCTCGTCATAGTATGTTCTGTTTCTCATATGGTCACCTATGATCTCATCAATATAACTCATATTTCTTAAACCTATTGCAGCATTGATATTATTCATATGATACTTATATCCTGACTCTGTAATATCTTGATCCCACCTACTTTTCCCTTTGTATTTTCTATCTAGCCCAAACCATCTTATTTTTCTCGCTCTTTCTGCATCTTTTTCATTTTTACATGCCAGCGCCCCTCCATCTCCACAAGTTAAATGTTTTATGGCTTGGAATGAAAAGCATACAAAATCTGAATGAGACCCTATTCTTTTGCCTTTGTATGATGAGCCAAAGGCGTGAGCCGCGTCTTCAATAACTTTTAAATTAAATTCTTTTGCTATATTATTGATTTCATCAATCTCGGCTGGTTGTCCAGCCCAGTGAACAACTACTATCGCTTTTGTTTTCTCTGTTATTTTAGACCTGATACTTTCAGGGCAAATATTACCTGTAGTGATATCAATATCTGCAAAAACAAGCTTGGCTCCCATATTGTAAAATGGCTCATTAGTCGCCATACAGGTCATTGCTGTAGTTATCACTTCATCTCCACTTTCTATTCCAGATAAAATGCCAGCTAAGTGTAAAGCAGAAGTGCCGCTATTCGTCAGCGCTGTATTTTTATTATTTATATAATTAGATACTTTTTCCTCAAACCAATCTGAATATTCTCCCTCCGTGAGACAGCCTTTTGTAATAATATTCTCTAAGTCCTCTAAGCAGTGTTTAGTTATCCAAGGTTTAAATAATGCAATCATAAAATTTATTCTTCTAGCCAATGTTTATTCTGCAAACTCCATTTAACAGTTTTTTCTAAGCTTTTTTCTAAATCTAACGGAGGTTCCCAACCAAGCTTTGATAGTTTCGTTCCATCTAAGGCATATCTTAAATCATGTGCAGGTCTAGAAGAATGATGATCTATCATTTCATATTTAGCATCTTTGTTCATTATTTTAGAAATCATTTTGACCATTTCTAAATTGGAAACTTCTTTTACTCCTACTATATTATACCTGCCCAAAGAAGCATCTTTAGAATCTAATACCTCTTTTGAATTATTCAATATAAATATAAAAGCATCTGCAACGTTTCTTGCATGAATATAAAATCTACTGCCAGATTTTTTCTTATCTGGATAAGAATGAACATAGACAGTTTCATCATTTGATATTAAACCTACAACCTTGGGGATAAATTTTTCACAATGCTGTCTTTCCCCTATAATATTCATTGTATTTGTTATTATAATTGGTATCTGATATGTATTACAGTATGATTGACATATACATTCTGCGGCAGCTTTACTTGCTGAATAAGGATTTCCGCAGTTAAACCTGTCTCCCTCTTTGTAAGAGAATTCTTCTGCGGCATTTCCAAAAACTTCGTCTGTAGAAAAATAAATAAATTTTTCTAAATATTCGCACTCTCTGCAAAACTCTAAAAGATTAATGGTAGAGTCTACATTGTTTTTTATAAAGTTTACTGGGTCTTCTATAGAGTTATCTACATGTGATTCAGCCGCTATATGCAAAACATAGTTTACATCTTTGATTTCTTCTTTCAAACCTTCTGGTATTTCACTTGATAGGTCGAAAGAAAAAAATGTTACTCTATCATTATTAAGCAAGCAAGATTCTCTAAGTCTTTTTAAACCAAAACTAGAATACGTTAGTTTATCTATACAATAAATTTGCCAATCTGTTGACCTTATAAGGTGATCTAAAACATGATGACCTACAAATCCATTTGAGCCAGTTAAAATTACTTTTTTCATTATCTTTTTAATACCATTTCAAAAGAAGCCAACCCATTTATTTGAACTTCTTTTATTTTTTTAAAACCTAATTTAATATAAAGACTATATGCTCTAGTGTTGTTTTTATCCACGTACAGATAAAAATTTTTATTTGTAAAATTTTCAAAAAAAGTTTCATATGCTTTTACAGCTAATTTTTTACCTCTAAATTTTTTCGCTATATCCAAACCTATGAAAAACTTTTCTTTTTTTAAATCTGTTCTAAAATAACCTATATCTTGACCTTTATATGAAACAATAAAATATTTAGGATCTTTATGTTTAAACCACTGCTTACTCTCTTCTAAGGAGTATTTGTTTTTATCATGAAGATATTCACAACATGAATTTCTAACTTCATTAAAAAATGAAATATCATTTTCCGTCATTATTCTTATAGAAAAATCATTTTTCATTAAAAATTTCAAATTGTATTCTTTCCCTATGTTTTTTTACTTTTTCTGGGTTTTGTGAAATAAATTTCATATCTACATTTAAAGACCTGTCTATAATTTCTTGCCTCGAAATAGGTTTAAATTCATGCATTCCAAAGCTAGTATAAAAATATTCATCTTTACTAGATAAATGCTCTGTAGAAAATTGAGAACATAATTCAAATGGGGCAAACTTTATACCTTTTTCTATAAGCAATCCTCTTAAAATGTGACAAGATAAAAAATCTTCAGGTAGATTTTGATATTCTTTAGGCAATTCCAAAAATAATTTTTTAAATTCATTGCAAAATTTTTTTGATCTCAAAGAGAAACCTCCATTGCCCGCACAAGGTTTTCTTAATCCCCCTGCATCAAAAGGAGATCCAATATAATCATATTTTAAAAAGTCATCTTGCCAAGAATTAGCATTCATAATAAATCCATCACAATGAAAATTTATCATAAATTTAGAATCAAATAATCTATTATAATTTAGTATTGCAAACTTATTAAATTCAGAAAAATCTACTTCATCTATTTTATAGAATTCAATATTTTTTGGTTTATTAGAGGGTATAGTACAAGTATATATTTTTTTAGAAGCAAAATTTAATTGAGAAAATTTAGAATTACATAAAGAGACAATAGCCTCTATATCAGAATATCTTTTTTTGCTTTTATTGTTTGGAAAAACAGATAAATAAGTTACGTCGTTTATAGTCATAGCTTGAAAGTCTGTTTGGAATCTTTGTGAAATGGGAAAACAGTAGATATTTTATTTTCAAGTATATTTGTAAGAGCTATTTTAAAAAACTCAGTATTATATAACATTGGTATACCTCTTTCGTTAAATGGCAACCATCTGACTTTTATCAAAGGATGGACTTGGCCTACTTCTATAAAATAATCAGCAGTTTCTATTGTTGGAACTCCATAAGAGTATGCAATATATTTAAACCCAGAGTCTATGGTAATAAAAACCTTTGCTGCTGCCACCGTCTCGCAAGCTGTAATTATGTCTGAACATACAATTTCTTTTTCTCCCAAGATATCTTCGTAAGAACTTAATTCAGATTCAGTACATATTGCTTTTACATTAGGATGAATTTTTTTTATTGTATCTATCAACTGCTTTATATAGTACTTAGGTAGGTTTTTTGGAGGCCATTTATTATGAGTTAAATGAAGACAAACGTAATCTTCTTTTTCTACTTTTACTTTAGGTTTTGGAAAGTAATAGAATCTACTTAGCCAATCAAAGTCGTAAGTTGTCCAAAGCATTTTATCGATATGTAAATCATAAAAGTGATCAAAGTCATCAGGATTATGGTCAGAAAAAAATGAATAATTATCACTCATATCTGGATAAAAATGAGAGAGTACATCTAACTGAAATGTTTCACCTCTATCATTATCTAAGGCAAAAGTAATATCAGAATTTAAATGCTTTTCTTTTATAGCTGGTATAAATCTGTTAGCCAACAAACAATCACCTAATCCACCTTCTCCTCGGATTAAAATTTTAGATTGTGTCATAGTAACTATTTTGTTTTTTTTGTTTATCTATATGTTTTACATGAAGAATGGAATAAAGTTCTATTGGCTTTTCTTCTATCCTAGCTTGATTCCCTGCACCATCTAAAATTTCATGAACTTTATTTTTCCATCTTATGTGACCTTTTGTAGATACAAATCTAGATTGATAATCTGGAAACCCTTCCCAACCAAGTTCATTTATATTCCAGTCGAAATTTTTTATATCTTCTTCGGTAGCTCCTTGCACTATATTAATTCTAGGAACCCATAGTAGATCAACCTTTTTCTGAGATGCAACTTGCCTTAACACATGAATAAGAGATGGAGGTATTTGTTCATCCGCATCAATTTGAAATAGATAATCCTTTGTAGATAAATTAAAAAGCTCGTTTTTAAATTCAGAAAAATCTTTTTGAAAATTAAAAAAATTAATTTTTAATCCACATAACTCACAATGTTCTTTTATTTCTTCTGTTATTTTATTTTCATCAGCCAATATAACAATTTCTTCTTGTGGGTAAACATAAGGTTGTAAAGAGTTTATAAGCCTTTTGAATTCAAAAAATTCATCCGCTACTGTTATACCAAAAGTTATCATTTTTTTATAGCTTTCATATTGTATTGAGATTCATCCATTGAACATTTGTACCCAATTGATGTTAAATAATAGGCTAAAGACTCCAATCTTTTGCCCATTGTTACTATTCCATCAGAGTGTAAACATTCAAAAATGATTTGTTTTATTTTAGGAAATTTTTGCAAGTCTGTATTAAATAAAGTTACAGTATCTAACCCTTCTATATCTAAAAATAAATGAGTAACCTCTTTTTCTGTTTCAAGGATTTTGTTTAACGTCGTTGATTTAACCAAGTGAGTTTTATCTACCTCTGTTTTACAATGTGTCGAAACAAAGTCAGCCCTTACTGAAGCAACGGTAGAATCGGTTTGACCTTTTGGTTGATATATAGGAATTTGTAAACCGTCTAAGTTTATAGGAAGAATTGCTAAATTATAGATCTTAAGTATTTTTTCACTAAAGTTTTTACAGTACAAAGTTTTTGCTTTTTTTAAAACCTTTATATTAGCATCAACTAAACAAATACTTTCTATTGTTTGTTTATTTTGTTTGCAAAAATCAAGGACATGATCTTTGCCATCGTGACATCCTATATGTAATATACGCATAAACCTCTGGGCCAAAAATTATTCGACCCAGAGGCATACTATGACCTCAAGGAGTTTAACCCTTGACTTCTCTATTTTAAGGCTAGCGTAGTTTTTTTCAACTAATCTTCAGAGATTTCTTCATCGATTTTACCTAAAATAAAAGCTAAGGTATCATCAGACGTAAAGTCAGGGTCTTGCGTATCCTGCTCCTCTGTTATTATTGTGTATAATTCAGTCATAGTGATTGTATATACACTTTACAAATAGAAAGGGAAATTAGCCCTCGCAAGAGCTACAATCAAGGATAGATCTCGCTAATTCTTGACTAGGATTAGCACTTCTTTGATAGTAAAAACTTTTAACACCTTGCTCCCAACCATAAATAAGAAGTTCACTAACTTGTTTTGGTGGGCATTTAGGAGCAATCATCACATTTAAACTTTGTCCTTGATCAATATGCTTTTGTCTTTGCGCCGCTTGAATGACAATTTCTTTTTGTGATATCTCTCCAAAAGTTTTGAAAACAGCTTTTTCTTCCTCTGACAAAAAATCTAAATGTTGAACAGATCCACCTTTAACTAAAATAGACTTCCAAGTAGTCTGATTATTTTTACCCTTTTCTTCTAAAAGATCTTCTAAGAATTTATTTTTAAAAGTAAATTTACCTTTAGCTAAATCTTTGGTAAAATAATTACTATTGAGAGGTTCTATCGATGGAGAAACTTGACCTAGTATGAATGAGCTAGATGTTGTTGGAGCTATAGCCATTGTTGTTACATTTCTTCTTCCGTAACCTCTAAGATATTCTGGCTCTCCAAACTCCTCAGCTAATTCATGAGTCGCTCTATCTGCTCTATCTTTTATTATGCTATGTATCTCAGCATTCAAAAATTTAGATTCCATGCTCTCAAAAGAAATCATTTTTGATTGTAGTAATGAGTGCCATCCTAACACTCCCATACCCAAAGCTCTTTGTCTTTTAGCAAAGTTATGACAAGACTTCATGAAAGGAATATTTTCCGTTTTATAGATGTACTCCTCCATGACAGCATCTAAGAATTTAACTAGAGTTTCTACAGCATCAGTTTCTTTTATTTCATCCCACCGAAGTAAATTAAGAGAAGATAAACAACAAACAAAAGACTCTTCCTCCGATGAGTGAAGCGCTATCTCACTACAGAGATTTGACGCATGAATTTTTAAATCTTTATCTTTATAACATTCTGGAGCTTGCTTATTCGCGTTGTCTGTAAAAAATATGTAAGGATATCCAGTTTCAAATCTTTTCTTTATCACATTTGCCCAAACTTTTCTTTTATCTTTATCTCCATCAACCATTGACTGCATCCACTCATCATCTATACAAACTGCAAAAGACATTTCTTGAATTGGATTTCCTTCACTTCTAATTCTAAGAAATTCTTCTATGTCTGGATGATCGATAGGTAGATAAGCAGCAAAAGATCCTCTTCTAACATGACCTTGAGAAACGATTGAGGCAACCTTATCAAAAAGCTCCATAAAGTAAACCGCTCCAGCAGACACTCCACCCACACTAATAGGGACACCTCTACCTCTAAGAGAACCAAAGTAACCAGAAGTCCCTGATCCATGTTTTGTTTGCATTCCAACCTCAGCTTGTTTCTCTAAAATAGAGTGCATTTTATCCTCAATGTAGACACCATTGCAAGAGATTGGCAAACCTCTAGACCTACCAAAATTTGACCATACTGGACTAGCAAGAGAATAAAAACCCTGCTTCATGTATCCTTCAAACTTATCGGCAAAACCTCCTTGTTTTAAATACTTTTCAGCCGCTTCAGCTATGTCTCTTATTCTTTTTTCTGGGCTTTCTCCTTCTTTAAGATAACCTCTCTCAAGAAATTTTATAGAATCTTCGTTTAACCAGTAGTAGTCTTTCATTAAAATAAATCGTCAGCGTCAAATGTTTGAGAATTTTTTGCATATTCCACGGGTCTAGTGTGGAAAAAGTCAGTGGCATTATTGCCTAATAATTCTTCTTCAAACCATACTGTATCTTGCAACAAAGACTTGTCAACCTCAAAAGCTTTTTTAAAATTTATCTGCTCTAAAGATTCGTTAATTCTATTTTTTATAAACTCTTTTAAAATTGGAGCGCTCAAACCTTTTTCATTAAACCCATTAATCATCCAATCAACAATTTTTGATTCTGCTTTAAAAGCAGCTTGAGCTTCTTGTAAAATTCTTTCTTCTAACTCTTCGTCAAATAATTCTGGATGCTCTTCCCTAATTGTATTTACAATCATAATCCCAGCCAACGCATGAATGTTCTCCTCATTTCTCGTATACTTGACTTGCTGTCCAGTATCTTTAAGTACATTCCTATAACGATTAAACCAGTTGACAATATAAAACTGCGAAAACAGAGAAACATTCTCCACAAAAAGCGTGAAAAGAATGATCGAATAAACATATTGTTTTTTTGAATCCTTGTAAAACTTATGATTGTATTTTCTAAGATATTTTACACGACCTTCTATAAAATCTAATTTTAAATTTTGCTCAAAAATATCTTCAAGACCTAAAACCTTCAGTAGACGCTCATAAGCATTATTATGAATGACCTCTATGTTCGCCATAACATAGCCGAGGTCTGTTAAGCTAGGATGTGGCAAATTATCTCCAAGCTTGCTCCAAAACTTTTTAACAGCAACCTCAATTTGACCTATTGCAGACAGTGTTCTAATCACCATCTCTTTCTCAGTCTCATTAAGATTTACTTTGAAATCTTGGACATCACTTGTGAAACTAAACTCTTTATCAGTCCAAAACCCGTTGTGCATAGCTTCAATAAATTCTTGCGCCCATGGGTAGTGATCTGGCTTTCTGGATACTTGTTCTTCAAAAATCATTGCGTAAATTTACACGAGCTTATACGACCAGAGAAGTCAGTCAAGAAAAATTTATTAAAAAAAGCGAAGCTTTATTATATTTATATATTTTACGAAGTAAAATATAAATATAATGCGTAACCATTACGTTAAGAGAGTGAAGATGTAAGATATATCGTAACCTTACAGTGAAGATAAGTAAAGTATATCGTAACCTTACGGATTACGTAATGATAGGTAAAATTTTTCCCTTGTCAACAAAATTCAAAAAAAAGTTGATTTTTTTATATTTGTTCTTATAGTAGATTTAGTGACTAAATCTCTGACAGACACTGATTTAACCGTTTTGGTACAAGAAAAAAATGATGAATTAGCTCTTCAAGAGTTAATTTCTAGGCATTCTGGTATCTACGTCGATATGTTGAAAAAATTTGGCTACAACAGCCTATCTTTCAATCAGATTAGTGATATTATGGAAGATAAAGATTATGTTATTTACAAAGCTGCTCTGGAATATAATCCTGAAAAAGCTAAGTTTTCTACACATTTGGCCAATAAAACTAAATACATGTGTTTAACTCAAAAAACTAAAAACAAAAAAAATTTAAGACTTGTAAGTTTTGAAGAGAGAGAAGAACAAAAAAAGAACAATCAACAAGACAGGTCAAAGAGACCTGATGAAAATTGTGTGTTCAATGACTCATTTAAAAGAATTTTAAATTTAATATTTAAACACAGAGATGAAAGGCTTAAAACAATATTTAATGAAAGATATTTTAACGGCAAAGGGTGCAAATTGAAACCTTGGAAATTAGTTGCAGAGAAGGTAAATCTTTCAGCTCAAGGTTGTATAAATATTCACGATAAAGCTATAAAGGAAATAAAATCTAAAATAGAAAATGAAAAAATTAAACTTTGAAGCTCCAATAAATTCATTAAGCTTCGGAAATGTTTCTGTAAATTTTTTAAGAGTTTTAAAAGAACACGAAATAGACATAAGTCTTCACCCTATAGGCGACCAAGGAGATTTCTCAGCCTTCAATACAATTAATGATGAATTCAAACAGTGGGTCTCTTCAATTGCAGCACAAAGACTAGGAAAACTTGATAAAGATACTCCCACTTTAAAACTTTGGCATCTAAACGGCTCAGAAAAAACATTAGGTCAAAATCAGTATTTGTATACTTTTTATGAGCTAGATTCTCCAACAGTTGAGGAGGTAAATATTGTTAAAATGCAAAAACATGTTTTCTTTTCTTCAACAGATGCTGCAAATGCTTTTAAACAAAAGGGATGTACAAACGTTTCAGCCATACCTCTAGGCTTTGATCCCGACTTCAAAGAAATACCAAAAGAATTTGATAAACAAATTATCCATTTTGGGCTGATTGGAAAGTTTGAAAGAAGGAAAAATACTCAAGCTTTGATACAATTATGGCTAAATAAATATGGGAATAATCCTAAATATCAGTTGAGTTGCTTAGTAAATAATTCTTTTCTAAATCAAGAGCAAATGCAGCAAGCTGTAAACAGCTCTACAATGAATAATCATTGGAGTAATATTAATTTTTTACCTCCTCTTAAAACAAATGAAGAAGTTAATATATTAATGAATAATATTGATATTGATTTATCGGGACTTTCAAATGGAGAAGGATGGAATTTACCCGCATTTAATTGTACAGCTTTAGGAAAATGGTCTCTAGTAAGTAACTGTAGTTCACATAAAGATTGGGCCACAAAAGACAACGCAATACTTGTAGACCCCATAGGAAAACAACCGTGCTACGATAATCTATTTTTCAAAGAGGGCGCTCCATTCAATCAAGGTAATTATTACAAGTTAGATGGGAAAACTATAATTTCAGCAATGGAAGAAGCTGAAAAAAGAGTGGGACAACTTAACACAGAAGGGACAAAATTGCGTGACAAATTTACCTATAAAAACACCATAGATTCTATCTTAGACTGTATATACAGTGTTTGAGTTATGGCACAAATTATGTTATAATATAAGCATTATGAATTACAAATTAAACACCCATTTATACGACTCACTCTTTGATGTATTTGGAAATGCACCAAAGAACTATATAACAATGAAAGAATCAGGAGATGTCTATGTAGCTGAAGCAGAGCTTGCTGGATTTTCAAAAGATGACATCACTATCACTGCTACAAATGAAGTTTTAGAAGTTAAAGCTAAAAATGATAGCCGTGAAAAGGAATTAAAATTAAATTTATATGGAGCTGTCTCAGTTGACCATATAAAATCAACTACAAAAGACGGGCTACTTACAATCACATTACCTAAAAAATGCGTAAGTGAGAGAAGAGAAATCTCTGTTGATTAATGCCTATTTACATCTACAAACACCCTACCGAGGAGGAGTATGAGGAAGTTATTCAATCTATGAATGACCCTCATACTTACTCCAAAGATGGTGTTGAGTGGGAAAGGGTCTTTTTTGCTCCAAATATGGCCGTATCAGCCAGTGATGATCCTTTTAGTGCAAATAACTATGTAGAGAAGACGGCGAATATGAAAGGCACTGTCGGCGATCTATTAGACTACTCGGCAGAACTCAGTGAACGCAGAGCAGAGGCAAATGGAGGTGTAGATCCAATTAAGAAAAAAGCTTTAGAAAATTACTCTAAAAAAACAGGCGGAAAAAAACACACATCTCAACTTGGTCAAAAGAAAACCTTTGAAACAAAGGATATTAAAGTTGACTTCGATTAAATAGTCTGAGTCCCTATACCATACCAAACTCCTCCTAAAAATATAGCCAAGCTTGTTCCTGATACAGCCATAGATCCAGAAGTACCTGCCATGCTTGAACCAACCCATTGAGGAAGTGTAAAGCCTGTATTAAATTTTGCTACCCCGCTTATATTTGTACCTGATAAAAAAGAATTCCCTATAACATTTAAATTTCCTGAAAATAAACCAGACGCTGTATTTTTAATGTTAATATCTGTAAGAAATCTTGTAGGTGAACCTTGAAAGAATGTTCCAGAGTTAAAGTCAATCAACATTGAATGGTTTGATACTGGTGCAGGAGTGCTAGTTGTGACATCTGTTATTATAACAGCTCCTGTAGTTTGATCAGCAAAATTAGCACCATCTCCAGCTAAACTTGTGCAGCTATTCACCCCTGACCCAAAATCACTAGAAGCTCCATTTACAACAACATTATCTATACCATTTCCTGTAAACACATTACTAGCGCCATTGATGACCATATTTCTAGTGCCACTTACAGTGTTGCTAGATCCATTAAAAACAAAAGTTCCACTATTAAAATCATCGATAGTATTTGTGCCAGTTCTAGGCATGCTGAATACAGGTCTCTTGTTAATAACAAATGGATTTGAAGAGTTTCCAGTTAAAGCAAAATCGCCAGTGATTTCTCTAGATAAATTTAAGGCAACTCCAGTGTCAGTTTGATTAATAGAAATATCTCCAGAAGAACTAAAAAAAGTCGCTAATTGTATCTGTTCAGGTTGAATTTTATTAAATGGCATACTACAATAGATTATCTAAATAACTTTACACTAATTCAATGAATTTTACTCTTTATAAGCCAAACTCTAAAAATCAAGGGTCTGCCTTTAGTTTCTCTATAAATAAAGGCAAGAATGACAAACCCGTGCTTTTTGTTTCAATGATTCAGCAATATAGCTGGAATGACAGTAGAAAAACAGGCTCTTTCAAGGAGAATGCAAAAAACCCTGAGAAGTCTGCCACTACAGCTTTATCACTTATAGAAGCAGGTGAGATCTTATCTTCATTTAAAAACAGAATACCTTTTGTTGCATTCCATAAAAAAGATCAAGATACTACTATAATTAAATTTGCTCCTTGGGATAAAAAACGCAAGGTCAAAGAAAAAGACGGAGACAAATGGTATGAGACTCCAGCTTTTGGTATTAACATTACTAGAAATTCAACACAAATATTTAGAATCCCTCTTGAAGCGGGAGAAGTTGAAGTATTAGCTCAACTATTAAAAGAATTTATAAAGCAGTCATTTGAGTCTTCTATATTGCCTAAAAAAGAGTATAAAAAACCAGCGCCAAAAGAACCCCAAATAGACGAAGACGATGACGAAGAAGTCCCCTTCTAAAAAATTAAAAGTTTTATTTCATTCTAACCATTCTCGGATGGTTACAGGCTTTGGTAAGAATGCCAGAAATATATTACTAGCACTTCATCAAGATCCAAATATAGAAGTATTTGAAGCTGCTAATGGTATAAATTATGGAACTAACCTTTTAACTCCTTGGAAATCTTATGGAACTTTAAATCAAGATCCAAATGTACTTCAACAAATACAAGGAGATCCCCTAAAAGAAAGATACAACGCCTATGGAGGTTATGCCATAGATGAAATCATAGAAGACTGCAAGCCCGATGTATATGTTGGAGTTGAAGATATATGGGCATTCCCTCAGTATGAAACTAAACCTTGGTGGAATAAAATAAACAAAATTCTTTGGACAACTTTGGATAGCGTTCCAATTTTAGATCAAGCATTACAAATGGAACCTCACTGCGACAAGATGCTAGTGTGGGCATCGTTTGCAGAACAGGAGATGAAAAAGCTTGGGCGAAAAAATGTACAGACATTGCACGGAGCTGTTGATTATACTAACTTTAAACCTCTTGATAATAGAGACGAGATAAGAAAAAGATTTAATCTGTCTGACAATTATGTCATTGGGTTTGTTTTCAAGAATCAACTTAGAAAATCAGTACCAAATTTACTAGATGGCTTCAGAAATTTTAAAGAAAAAAATCCACAAGCCAAACCAAAATTATTACTACACACTGATTGGTCAGAAGTTGGACAAGGATGGGATATTCCAAGATATCTACAAGAAAAAAATGTAGATAGAGAAGATGTATTAGCCACATATCTTTGTCATAAATGTGATCATTATCACGTTCAGCCATATGGAGGAGAAGAATTAAAATGCCCAGCTTGCGGAACAGACAAAACTCTAAAAACAAAAACTAGCGGTAAGGGTGTTACTGAAGTTCAATTAAATGAAATATACAATTGCATGGATGTATATTGTCACCCATTTACAAGTGGAGGGCAAGAACTTCCAATCCAAGAAGCTAAAGCTGCTGGATTGATCACACTAGTGACTGAATATTCTTGTGGTACTGATTCTTGCTACGAGCATCAAGGAGGATTGCCTTTAAAATGGAATGAGTATAGAGAACCTCAAACACAATTTGTAAAAGCTTCAACTTGTCCTTTTGATATAGCCGCAAAATTAAAAAAGGTCTATATGATGGATGAAGGAGAAAAATATAAAATCAGTGCTAATGGAATCAAGTATGTACAGAATACTTTTTCAATTCCAGTTATAGCGAATAAACTAAAACATATTTTATTGTCTCTAAAGAAACCTTTATCATTAGACGAGCCTAAGAAGCAAGAACAACCACCTACGACTTTAGAAGATTTACTAGGCGACACAAAGCAGGAGGACAGGCTAGCAATAGTCATGCCTGATTCTGCTGGAGATGTATTAATGATAAACTCGCTAATACATAATGTAAAAAGACTTTATCCAGACAAAAAGATTTATGTTTTTACTAAGCCGCAGTATTTTCACATGATTGATGACAATCCTGACTTAGAAAAAGTTTTACCATATCAACCCCAAATAGACAATTGCTATGTGCTTGAAGGTAGAGGTGACAGCCAAGGACATTTTGATATAGCTTTCTTGCCTCATGCTACTACTCAAAGAACATACAGTTATACCCACAACGGAAAAGATAAAACAGAATTTAATTTAAGATGAGCCACTTAGCAGAAGAATACGCAAAATGTTGTGGAGTAACAATAGGTAAGCCAGTAGTCAAACCTCACTTTTTTCCTGTACCATTTGATAAATATATCACCATCCATAATGATAAAAAAATTCAAGCGAAGGAATACAACTTTTGGCCAGAAGTTATTGAGTTATTAAAACCACATCTAGGAGATATCAAGATAATACAAATAGGAGCTTTTGGAGAAGAGACCATAGAAGGAGTAGATAAACATCTTCCGACTTTCTCCTTAAAACAAAGTAGTTACATTATTCGCAAATCACTAGGTCATGTGGGAATTGACAGCGTTCCAGTTCATCTAGCTTCAGCTTTTGATAAACCTGTCGTTGGAATATACTCACACACTTATGCAAATACTTGCGACCCTTTGTGGAATAAAAAAAGTAAAGCTATCGCAATAGAATCTGATAGAGATGGTAGAAAACCATCCTTTGCTTTAGAAGAAAACCCAAAGACAATCAATTTAATTAAACCAGAAAAAATAGCTCAAGCAGTTCTGGATGTTTTAGAGATAGATGAAAAAATAAAACAAAAAACTATTTACATGGGACCAAGATCAATATTTAATTGTATCGAAGTTGTCCCATCACAACCAACTAATTTTCAAGGCGGCCCTGTTTCGATAAGGATGGACTTGGCTCACAATGAGGATGTGCTAGGCAAAATTCTACAATTTACTCCTGCGGAAGTTACAACAAACAATCCAATAGATGCCAATATAATAATGTCTAAAAGGATATCAAGAATAACCTATGAAGCTGATTCTTTTGATGAAGATTTTGTGGCGCTTTTAAAGAAATCTGGATTGGACACAACGCTTGTATGTAAAAGCAAAAAAAACATTGATAAAGAAAGAGTAAGATTTTTCGATTATCTCATACATGAAGATAAAAAACCAAAGCTTATACAAGATAATAAAAAAACACTCGAAGGTGTGAATTTAAATTCATTAAAAATAAAAAGCAGGAAAAAGATTATTTGCGGCAATAATATTTATGAAAGTCATTACGATAGGAATGAAAGAAAAAATGAGAATGATTTATTTGTTGATTTAGATTGGTTTATGCTCTACAATGATGATGAACAGTCATGAACAGTTATGAACTGTCATGAACATTCCAGCACCAACAGTTATGAGCAAAAAGAAAATTTACGGCCCCGATATCTATAAGAGAGACAATCATGGTTTACTAGAAAATGTAAATTATAAGTTCAATGATGATGGCTCTGTTGATTGGAGATCTATGATAAAACCTGAATTTCTTTATGCTAATAAAGAGTGGTTTGAATCTAGGAAAATGGATATTCCTACAACCACCGAAGGTTTACAAGATAATCAGCTATTAGTAATGCTTGGAGGTATAAAGGAATTAGCAAAGTTGAGAGGGTATACCTCAGTATCTTATGATATTACAAATGTCACACAAGATTATGTTGTTGCTAAATGTACTATAAATTGGTGCAACAATTACGAGTGTGTTTCTGAATATTCTACTCTTTACGATGATGTAGCAAATGCAACTTTAGAAAACACTGACTCATTTTGCTCTAAGTTCTTAGAAACAATCGCATGCAATAGAGCTTTTGTAAGATGCGTCCGTAATTATTTAGGTATTCACATTGTAGGTGCAGATGAAATAGATAAATCTGAAGATAAAGCGCCAGCAAAGAAAAAGTTTGGAGAACCTTCGCAAATTTTCCCAATCACTCCTTCAGGAACGTTACAGCAAACACTAGCTGATGTTTTACATATTAGTGAATTTGATGACTTTAAAGAATACTTAAGAACTCTATGGAAGAGCGAGGTTTATAAAAATGAAGACATCAAAGAGTGGAATAGCTTTAATGATATCCCTGCTAAAGAATGTAGAATTATAATAGCTCTTATTAGAAAAGCTCAAGGGTAGTATTATAAACCTAAGTAATTTCTCTGAGTAGATCTTAGTCTTGGATTTATAGAAGGAGTTCCTATAGTTTCCATAGCTTGATTTACAATAAACTCTTGAGTCGGCGGTATTAGCTTAAGTGTTGATTCTCCAATAGTTGTTGTTATACCATCAGAACCAACTCTTATTTGAAAAGAACTTGTAGTTATTTTAAACTCTGAAGGTATCTCTAATCCATAAATTGTCTTTGAGGATGATTTTAGATTTTTTGGAGGAGAATCTAAATAACTTTTTTTAGTTGCTTCTCTTAATGCATTTACTTCAATAGTAGAACCGTTAGCTACCACTAAACTTAAAGGTGTATACTGATCAGTTTTAGGAGCATCAAACTTAAAAGATTTTAAGTCGTATCTTTGTAGTAATTCTTGTAATTTTTCGTTATCTACAGGATCTCCCACAAGTTGTTCATTATCATCATCATCAGGATCATCACCTATTTGCTGCACAGGTTTATTGAAAATAGTAGCATCTAACCTTATTTGTTTTCTATCCAAGGCATCAGCATTTTCAATAGCCCTTTGATAACCTGACTTTGAGATTCTTGCTAAGTTAGTTACCCTGCTAAATATATCACCATTGTTAAGAACCTCTGGAGTTCTTGACTCAACTAAAGAAAATTTGTCTTTTTCCCCATCTCCTCCAAGAAGGAAAGACATTTTTTGTAAAAAAAGGAATTTTTCTTTTAATTCTTTTGTGACATCTTCTTTATTGCCTCTAACATTTGGTAAAGGCGCACTTATAGCAAATTCATTTAAAACAATATAATGAAAATCACCTGCGTCTTGTTTACCAAAAATGGCAGGACCAATTAAAGTTCTAATTAGTGTATTTTCAGTAAATCCTCTGTATTCTATCAACCACTTAAAATACTCTTCAGATTCGTTGTCTTTATTTATAGCATCTCTAATGCTGTCGTTTTTACTAAATGGGCCAATCAGTTTTAAACCATTATCTTCAATCGATATTCTTACAGCTTTATCCTCAGACATTCCTGAAGAAATGTAAGCACTTCCAGCAAATTTAAAATACTTTTCTAAGAAACTATATAAGTTACTGTCTGATGGCATCTCTAACTTAGGAGTTATTGTAGCTCCTTTCTCAATAACATCTATAGGAGTTAAAGGATAATTGGCAGCTTCAGCTAAACCATATTTTTTGCTAAATGCTTGAGGAAGATCATTAATTTTAGCTGAAGCTTTAAATTTCTGGTTTATACCATCTTCAGGGTTTTGATTAAGCCAATTTTTATCATTAACCACATAAGTTTTCCCCGCCTCTGCTACAGTTTGGCCTTCTTCTGCAAAACTTCTATCAACTCCAACCTCTGTTGGAGATCTAGCGTCTTTACAGAATTTTTGTTTTGTAAAATTAGCTAATCTAGCGTGGGGGTATATAGCTGTATTAAATTGAAATCCTCCTTTAAATAATTGAGCAAAGTCATCTATCTTTTTTCTAAATGGAAAGTTTGCTAACATTAAAGCAAAAGTATATATATCAAAAAGAGGTTTGTTATTAGAAAGTCCTAAAGCAAAATAAAGATAGTATGCTGCTAAAATTCTAGGATCAAGAGTTTGAGTCTTGTTTGAATCTATCAATATATCTTGATTTCTAAGTTGGTAAAAATTTACTCTAGTATCTCTACCTCCATCACCACCAGCTCCATTTTCAAATTTAAATCTACCTTGTTCTGTATTGATACTAGGTTTATCTGCGCTTCCTATATAAGCATTAACTATTTCTGGAGTGAACTTATCTTCAGTAAAAGTCGCAGAAACAATATTTTCGTCAGTTGTTTTTGTAAAATCAGTAATTTTTATATCAGATGCTATTCTACTATCAATAAAATTTAAATTTCCTGTATTTGGATCAATAAAATAATAGTATCCAAAATAAGCTGCTATTGCAGAAGTTACATCTGCTAAAGTTCCACTATTCTCAAATAAAATAGTATCTCCGTTCTCTACATTTTCTAAACCTTTATGAACTATACCCACATGATCAAGCATTTCCAAATATTCGTCTAAAGTATATCCAAACTTTAAAGTATAATTAGATAAACTTGGCAAGTCTTTATATTGCTGCGTTACAGTATCTTGATTTAAACAAAGATTCTTTTTTAGTTGTTGATCATTATAAACCAAAGAAACTTTCAAGCCATTTAGTACAGTTACGCTTTCATAGTTATATATTTTTCCTACGACTAAAATTCTTTTACCTTCTATCTCTCTAACGCTAGTAGATGGATAAGACTCTAAAGGACTTCCTTTTACTTCAGAAAAGAATGGAAACATCCCCTCGAAAGAGTTAGAGTTATCTGGCGGTGCATTTACACCTCTCACCATGACTAAGTAAGATTTCAAGGTTAGAGATGTTATGTCTGAATATTTCCTAGAAACAGTTAACCCTATTGGACCTTGATTTTTAGTAAGAGATGTACAGATAAATCTGGACATAATATTATTTATCTCATTCTTAGAAAAATAATTCTTAGATCCTATCTCTCCGTCAACAACACCCAAAGAAGGAGACCCGTCTGAATTTTTCACATCAATAGTTGAGTTTACTGTTGCAGTGTGTCCACCTGCACCATTAGAAAAATTTATATCTACACTATTTATAGTTTCTAAACTCATAAGCTCACACTTGCTGTTCCATTAGGTGATGCAAAGGTAAAAACCCCAGCAGACACACCTGTTTTTATAATAGTTACACCTGTATACATTTCTAGATACATATCATCAGACTCTTTTACTCCATTTAAGTAAAAAGACGTTTGATCTTCTATAAATCCTGTACCATAAACATCAGGATTCACGCCTGTCACCTCATTTATTCTATCTTGCTTTATAAAAGCAAAAGCTTTAAAATTGTTTTCATTGTCATTTGTTATGATTCCACCTTTGGCTACCTCATCAAAACTTAGTATAAATTGAGTGCCTATTCCAGCAGATACCCCACACCCAACTCCTGAATATACTTTTTGACCATTTAAAAAATAATCATAATCTATAAAAGTCAAATTAGCTTCAAACCCACTAATACCAGAGCTAAGAGCCGCACCAAGGCTAGCCCCAGCAGTTCCTAATCCTACAGCAGACTTGCCAGTATATTTTTCATATTTTATATTATATGTAGATTTAAATGGAGTTGTAGGGTCACCAAAAATTTTATTTCTATCAAACTCATCAGCGGCCCCAGTTTTAAGAAAAATGTCTCCTGAAAATATTTGAAAAATAGTTTCATTTGTCGCCGCTGTTTCAATTGGACCTTCTTCATATAAAGTTTGACCATTAGAAGCCAACTTCATATTTTTTAAACCTGTTATTAAAGAAGAATCATAGTAAAAATTATCTTGAAAACTTGATGCATTATCTTTTTGTCCAATATAACCAGAAAGAATACATCCTGATATAGTGGCATCACCTGTAGAAAATGTGTAGTCGTATATCATATTCTTTGTCTCATGTAATATATATAGTCTTTCTTTAAAGTTTCTGAATCGCCTGATAATACTATACCTGAAATTGGTATAGCTGGAACACTAATTGTTTCAGTTAATGCTGTTGTAGTTATTCCACTTATTTCATTTAAAGTTCCTGTTTGAATTAAACTTTTGTAAAGAGGAATTGTTACATTTCCAGCTCCTTCGATACCTGTAGTTTCTGTAAAAGTATTTATAGAAGCAGATATGTCATTTAATCCTAAAGTAGCAAATGCCCCAGAACCTGTTGGAGCATAATTAAATCCAGATGTAGGATTTAAAAATCCAATTTCTTCTTTATAAAATGTTTTTGCATCTCCATTATCTAAGGTATAATATTTAAAATATTTATCTCCTTCTTCAACAGAACTTGTAGAATCTGAAGCAAACGATCCTGTTTGCATACTTCTACCAGTAGTTATTGTCAAAGTTCCAGTTTGATTAAAATCATATCCAGTAATACCAGTTTTATAGATTATTGATTCTGAATAACCTGTTATCTGTTGTTTAATTGTAGGAGATCCTGAACTAAAGAAGTATTCACCTATCATGCCACTACCAATACTTTTGACAATATCAGTAGAGATATAACCTGAGATCAAAGCGAACTCATTTATGAATCCACTAAATGTTGTGTCGCTTGAGCTTGATGTCTTGTAAAATGTATTTGATCCTCCTAAGAAAAAGTTATCTGAATTAGCTATAAACGAAGTGTCTACAATATAGTTTCTGCTATGTATTTTTTGGTTAAGATAATCAACTCTAGTCATCTCTAAAATATTAGAGTCTAAAGAAAAGGATATTAAGTTTCTTTTAGATAACTCTATGTCTGATGCCATGTGCATGAAATCACCATGACGGTCAAATCCTTGATAATAAAGTTTACCTCTATCATTTATGCCAAAGTTATACCCCTTAGCTCCCGTTATAACTTCTCCATTTATTGTTTGAGAAGTCTTTTCTAAAGCTCCAAATAAAACTCCGCCAGTGACAGGATGTGCGGTATCAAATTCAAAATCAAATATGGCTGTTAGTGAATTATAGTTGAGTGTTGATGTTGGAACTTTTATGTTAGATGTGCTTAATCTAGCTTTATTGCTAGTTAAAAACTCGCCAGTAGCATATGTTTTAGAGGCCGCTTCACTACCTGCCCTTGAATTTATTATTATACCACTAAAAGCGCCCGTATTTATAGATGGATCTTGGTTATTAATAACAGCGTCTACATCCTCAGTAAACGCTAGAGACGTTCCTGTTCCACTAGAAAAATCATAATAAACTAACAAAGGGTCATTATTAGTAAAGTTATGATTTATTGCATATTGTACTCCACTTAATCCCATTTTAGTAATATCTGCTTAAGTTAAAAGATATAGTATTTTCTCCAACGCTTTCGCTTTTAGCTTGGTCAAAAACACCTGTTATATATTTGTTTACGTTGTTTGCTAAAGTTGGCAAAGTTCCAGTGTCTCCTTCGCAAGTAGCAGACACCGCATATAAACCCATTTGTCTTTCTTTAACATTCTGTGTCGCAAATCCAGCTATTGATGGCTTTATTCCACTTACCTGTATTGGTCTAGTATCAGTTATTGAAACTCTTAAACCAGTTAAGTCTCCATTACTTAAATCAAGCTTATTATCAAAAGAAACATTATAAGATATAGTTCCTTCAAATGGATTTTTATTAACACCGCTTTCTATTGGAGTTTGATTTAAATTTAACCCACTTATTTGATAACCAGTGGCATTTCCAGTGAAATCTTGTAAAGCTTCTACAGCTAAATTAAAAAAGTTTATACCGCTAAATTCTCTTCTTAACTCTAGCCATTGTTGACTTGATGTAGGATCACCTGTGGAATTTATGACAGCAGAATTTGAGTGATATTTTAAATCGCCATTGATAGATACTTTAGTATTAGCATCATCTTTGGAGCAGCTTACGGAAGCTGATTTAGTGTGCAATATATTCCCAGACTGTTCAGTGTTAGAAGAATCGGAGAAAGTAAAAGTAAAATTTAAACTGTTGCTTCCTGTATTTAATTGGTACTCATAAGAACTTGGACCAACGTTTGAAAAAGTATATGCTCCTGATTCAAAATCAGAAAGAGAAGAAGCTACTGCATTGACGGCTAACTCCTGAGCCTGAGTAGGAGTGAAGTTTCCTGTTGTCAGAAGAGCGCCAGTTATAGAACCTTTTAAACTTCCATTTATACTTACAGAAACTTTTCCTTGAGAGTCTAACGATATTTCAGCATTTGATTCTAATATACCACTTGGATTATTATTGATTCTATTATCACTGGTAGAACAATTATACTCTTCAGTAATACTATATGAGCTTGCTTTATTATCTATAGTCTCTGTTTTTGATCTTAGGAAAGCTTTAGTACCTGTTTGAAATAAACTAATATCTCTATAACCTCCATTGCTTCCTGTAATTCTACCAGATACAAAATTCTTGGCGTTTGTTAATGCACTTACGCTATTGCCCAAATTTAATCCTCTTGCAGAAACAACATGTGAAACATTAGAAACTCTTCCATCTTGCTCTGAGAATGTCCAATTATCTTGAGGATCTACAACACCAAAAAAGTTGCTAAAAGCGCCAGATGAATAAGCCTCAAAAGTGACAGAGTAAGGTAGGATCGTTGTTAAGTCAGATTCAGAAAAAGATATTGATGTCGGCTTGGCTCCACTATAAAACTTTCCTTTATTATCTCCTGTAACAGTAAGGGTCTTAAATTCTGACAGCAAACCACTAACCATTTGCATTTTTCTGACATGCAATCCACTAAGGTTAGCGCCAGTTAAAGTTCCAACTAAATTAACCTCATCTAAGAAAAAATCAGATTGTCCACTTATAACAATAGGATTTGATGTTTCTGCTACAAGAGGACTTGGAGTTGGAAATGTATAACTTCCATATGTTATAGTAGGATCGGCCATTAAATATATAAATAATTAATTGTTCTAGTTGAGGTTCCTTCTCCTAAATTTACATTTACAACATCTGAAGTGGTAAAAACTTTTGAGCCTGTAACAAACTCTTGCATATCAGAAGTCTTATTTAGTAATTTTTCTTTTCCTCCAAATAAATCTCTATTTGGATCTATAGTCGCTGTAGCAGTCACTGACGCTTGGCCTACACTTTCTAAATCACTAACAACAAGCTTCTCTTTTAAATCTCCAAGATCATAAACCAATTGATTTCTTCTTATCTTTTTTGTGTTAGAAGATGTTATCTTTAATTTAAGTAATCCATCTGATTGATTTTTATAAGCTGGGTCGTCTGTAAAAGTTATAGTTTCTGTTATAGTACCTTCAGTCTTTTGAAAGTTACAATTTCTATCTTTCTCAAATATTGTGGGCAATCCAGCAAACACACTTTGTACTTTAGTTATATTATTATCTTTGTCTGAAATCCATAAAGTTTTAGCTTGATTGAATTTTTCTCTATCGGTTTTTCCTTTAGCCTTGTAGGTCGCAGACAATACATAGTCTTTAAATTTTTGATTTTTTCTCTCTTCAACAGAATAGGTTACTAAATCACCTTGTCTTTCTATAGGGTTTGTAGAAAAACTAATACTTAAAGATGCAGAGTTGCCATCTTTTTTGATACCCTTAGATATTGATGAAGGATCTCCAAGAGTTGACCCTTGAGCTGTCATGACTTCAGCTATGATTGTCTTCATAGCCTCTTGCAATATGTTCTGCGAATCAAATCTTAGTGATGTTAATTCAAAAGCAAATGTCTTTTTAAGATAACCCTTTTCATCAACTGTCGTTGTTTGAGTTTCTTTTCTAGAAATATTATTGGTGTTATCTATAAAAGAAGAATTGAAATTTTCTGTTAATCCAACTGTCAGACCTATTAGGTCGTATTTCTCTGTGAGTAAACCCCTGTAGTCTTTATTAAATGTAGCATCTTCAGATATACCATCTGATTGGAACCCGAATGATGGCCTGTTAGCAAAATAATATTGAGTGAGGAAAACTCTAGCATCGTTCAAGAACTTATCTCCAGCTCCTTGCTTATATGTTAAATTTATATCTCTTGAATAGCTATATGTATCTTCTGATCTAGTAAAATTATAAGTCTCAGCAAAAGAACTTACTAAATGCGGATTAGGAATATATTTGCAAAAGTTTGTAGAAGAGTAGTCATCTAATCTTCTAGATTCTTGAATAGTTATGTTTGCAGTTTCAGAACCAACTAAAGTTCCATCTGAGAAAGAGACACTTTGAATTTGACCTTTTAAAAATTCATCTCCACCTATCCTAGCTACAATTTCTGGCTTTGCGTATGCTGCTCTTACAGCCTCTCTACCTGCAATTAAAAAACCATCACCATTTTCAAAAGCGACATCAGCAACATTTAAATTATAAGTCGCGGATATAACATATCCAAACACTTCTTCCGTTTCATTATACTGATATGAAATATTGGAAGAGGAACTTATTATATTGTTTGCTATTATTGATGCCATTTTAATTATTCACCTCTAAGTGCTGACAATTCTTTTTCTAATACTTCTACTCTTGAGACCATGCCTTTTAATGCTTTTTCTGTTCTTCCAACAACTTCTTGAGCAGTTTCAGCAGCAGTTATCGTCATCGCTGTAACTTTTTCAAAAGGTTTAGTTATGTTCTTTATATTTTTAGCACCATCAGCAGCTAGTTTTAAATCTGCTGCCATTAATTTAACACTTGCGGGGATTCCCTTAGCCTCATCAGTACTAAAGTTTGTAGCGAAATTATCTAAAGCTTTTTTGTTCGTATTAATAGCTTCACTTAAAGACTCAAGCTCATTGTTTACTTTATCTAACCCCTCTCTTAAACCTTTATCTTCTTGTGATTCAACGCCTTGATATCCAAGCGCGGCTCCAATTCCTTTGGTGTCAGACATATTTTCAAATCTTCCACCAGTTATGTTATTGAGAAAAGCTTCTGTACTTTGAAAGTTTGTAACGGCCAAAGTTGCTTGTGTTATTCCGTTAACTAATGCCTCTGTGATTTTTAGGCGATCCTTATCAAAACTCGCTTTGAACTTTACAGGGTCCATACCAGTAACAAAAGCTCTTGAACCTCCGCCTTTCCTAGCAAATGCTTCTGCCTCATCCACTCTTTTTTGTGCTTTTTCAGCATTTGCAAAAAGCTTCATTACAGTAGCTCTATCTTGAGCGCCACCTCCTAAAAATCCTCTTCTTTTTGAAGTATCTCTTTGTAAGGTTGAATTTATAATATCTGCCCTTTTTTTAGCCGCACCCTCCATCTGCTTTTCTAAAGCACCAATATTGTTTGCAAAGTTTATAGAACTATCTTTAACTATATTGGCAAAATTCTTTCCTGCATCTTCTATGCCTTTTTCTAAATCAGCTCGTTTCTTGGGATCAGTTTCTGTAATCAATTGAGCTTGTAATGCTCTTTTTTGCATTAGAGCATCAGATGCTGTTGACCCTCTTTGAGCGGCATTAACTGCTGCGCCAACAGATGGTGAGAAATCGCCTGAAAATTGCAAGGCTCCCATTATGTCAGCTCTATCCTTCATGTTAGAAGAGATATTTGCACTGTTTTGTATTTGAGACATTGAGCTAGAGTTAGCTGCCGCTTTCAGTCTATTTCTTAGATCACTAATTGCATTTGTTAAAAATTTTTGTCTTCTATTAAAATCGGTTTGTTGGAAAATTGTATCCTTGGTGATTCCACCAAGTTTCTTCATTCGTTCATTAAACTCTTTCGTAGCCTGTATCCTCGCTTCGTCTGTAGCTATACCCGATTCTTGCTTTTCAGCAGAAGCTCGCAAAATAGTTTCGTAGCTTTTAAAAGCCGCATTTACTTCGTCTTGTTGACCTGCAAATGTCTCATTAAATAAATCAATTCCAGCTTTACCACCAAGACCTGATAGCTGACGCTTGAGATTAGCTCTTTGAGAGTTCATCCCTCCTATATTAGCAATATTTAATCTTTTGCCGAAATCTGATGAACTATCTCCCTTGCCCATTCCCTCTATATTCTGATTTATACCAAGTGAACTTGCAAGATTGTTAAAAAATCCTTGAAATTTACCTTGACTTCCTCCAAGAACTTTTCCGTAAAAGAAAGTTTCTTCAGCAGCACCAGTTAAACCTTTTTTTAAATCAAAAAGCGCTGTGGTTAATCCAACTACACTTCCTACAACTGCTGCTGCTGGAGCTGCTAAAGCTCCGACTTTTGCACCTGCTCCTGCTGCTCCTCTAAGTGGAACTCCAAATCCTAAACCGCTACCCGCTTTACCTTTAGCCCCTACCTTCATACCTCTAACAAATTTATTGCTTTTGCCAAATCCAGCTAGACCTTTACCTAATCTACCACCAGTTACAAAACTTAATGTTTGGAATGTCAGTAAAGCATTTACAGCTTTACTTGCAGTTTCCGCCAAACCACTTAATGCTCCTCCAGCTTCATCTCCAGACGCAGACATGGTATTCAACGCCATTGATGCGCTTGATAAAGCTAAGAACATTCCACCTCCACCCATGCCACCATCACCTTTTGGCGCTTTACCTTTTGCAAATCTAGGAATATGTCCAGCAGCCTTTCTTGGCAGGGCCATAGACCTAGCTGACTTATCTTGTAATATCTTTGGTATAAAAGACCTTGCAGAATCTTTATCTGCTGTTCTTTTAGCATCTGCCCTTTTGATACCTTGACCTTTAAAAAACGTACCAGCAACGCTATCTTTTTGTTTTAGATTTGTATTTTCTTCAAAATCAAATGGCGCTCTTTCATTATTTGGAGTGCTGAAAACACTGGCAGCTCTTGATCCCGCAATGACAGCTTTTATTGCAGACTCTATTATACCACCTTCAGCGGCATCAGAGAAAAGCTTAACATTTTTTGAACTCTTTTTTAAACCTTGTCCTATTGACTTGGTATCGTTACCTTTGAAGGTGTCACCAATAATTTGAGAACCAAAGTTGACTAAAGGCTGTGCAAATGCTTTTTGTATTCTTGGTTGATATTTTTTTGCAAAATTTGGCCTACCAGCATCTAAGGCAGTAACTTTGAGTCCTCTTACGCCAATATGACTAAATCCTTGTCTTTTTAGACCTCGTACAGAATAACCTCTTTCTGTAAGACCTGCAACACTTAGCGGGCTTAACTTATCAAGGCTTGTTTCTGATTGCTTTGGAATACTTTTACCTGAAAAGGCAGCAAGCATTCCAAATTGAGAACCATCCATAAATAAAGTTTCCCCTTTTCCTCTTGCCGCAGATCCTACGGCTGATCCTGTTGATTTTGAAGAATGTTTGTTTGTTCTTCTCTTTGGAGTATTACCTTTTACATACATCGGTATAACTGCCGAGTCTCTACCACCAGCAAAGTTAGGAATCTCCATTTCTTGGTTGTTCATTATGAACCTACGGCCACCTATTGTGCCTTGACCAAAATGAGCTTTAACTCCCCCACTAGCTCCCAAACCTCTAGCCGTCGCTTCTTCCTTCATGAAGCCAGATGCAAAACCCTTCTTGCCTTTAAATTGACCTGTTGAGGCATTAAAAGATGCAACACCTCTAGCTCTAGCAGCAGAAGCTATAGAGTTCATCAATGTCGCCTGTTGAGTCAATAAAGCATTTTCAGCTTTTATAGCACTTATAATTGCTTGCTCTTTTTGAGCTTGTGAAGCCGTAGAACTTGTAATCAACTGTCTTAGCTGATTATCTTTTTGCAATAAACCAACAATACCAGCTTCTATGTTTCTAATTTTAGATGTCTCAGAACCAATAGCAAAGACAGACATTAATCCATCTTTAGCAAACTTAGCAACAAGCGCGAATATCTTAACAAAAGCGCCAGTAAATATAACTACAGCAGGACCACCAAGAAACTGACCAATTGTTTTAAATAATCCTTTTATAAAAGCACTACCTTTTTCTGGGTCTAATGCTTTATCTAAAAACTCTGTAAATTTTGTAGTAAGACCCAATAAGTTTTCTAAGAGAGGTCCAAAAGTTAATGAACCAACTCTTTCTGCTAGAGATGTTAGTCCTGCTATAAGAGCATTTATTTGAGCGGCTAAACTCCTGTTTAAATCTGCATTCTTCTCAAAAGCTTCATTAGTAGCTTCAGATGCTGTCTTGGCAGCTCCAGCAAATATAGAAGTGTCAGAGCTTAAATCTTTCAACGCTGCACTAACAACGTTTATCTGGAAAACTCCACCAGCTAACTCTTTTATTTGAGAAGCGACAGTAGGGTCTGAGATATTTTCTAAAGCAACCGAAAGTGCATTTAGTTTTTGTATTCCGTTTTGAGTTGCATCAATCTGAACACCTAACTCTTTTAAAGATTCTATGGTGTCTCCTCTAGAAAGTCTTGTAAAAATAGATTTAAAGGCGTTACCAATAACAGCACCACCTCTAGCAGTCTTTTGCTCAACTGCTGTAACTAATCCCAAAAGCTGATCAAAGCTAACACCAGCGTCCTCCGCTGTAGATCCAGCACGACTAAATGCTTCAGCCAAGTCTTGAGCAGATACAGCAAAAGCGGTATCAACAGCAACCAATTTATTAACAATCTGATTTGCACTAAGTCCAGCAGAAGCAAATCCATTTATAGCAGCAGTAAGAGCTTTTACAGACTTTTCTGCATCAAGCCCTGATATTCTCGTTAAAACCAAAGAAGCTTTTAGTCTTTTAGCTGTTTCTTCTGCACTAAGCCCTTGCCTAGCCAATTCCGCAGCACCTTCTGCAACTGTTCCAAATGCTTGCCCTGTATCTTTTGCTACCTGAAATATAGAGTTTCTAAACTGGTTAAATACTTTTTCATTAGCTTGAAATATAGAATTAATTTCTATTAATCTTTTTTCTACTTCTATAGTAGTACTTACTAGTTTTTTGAATGCCTGATTAACTCCATTTAGAACTGCTGTTGTAGCTCCGAACGCAAAAACACGAGCAGTAGAGGCATCAAGTGATTTTTGAAATTCTGATGCTTGCCCCGTAATACGGCCTAAAGCAAGCTCAATCTTCTTCGCAGAAGCGTTTACACTTCTAGAATTAAGATTTACATTAGCGGTTACGTCAAAAGAAGATGGCATATAGTGTAAATTACACTAATCAACCTAAAAAGTCCTCAGCTTTAAGTTCTCCTCCTCTGCTAGACATTCTTCTTTTTAAATCGTCCAAACCATGCGAGGTGTTTTCTTTTTCCTCATTTTTAGGCTCTTTATAATCGAACATTTTTACAGGATCTCCGTATATTTTTTCAGGGATACTAGTATTTTGTATTTTATTCATAAGAGCGCGGCTATAAGAAATTAGACCCTTTTGGAATATCGTTAGATTCATAAAATCTGTTTTGAATAAGTCTAGGCAGTTTGAAGTTGCCATAAAAACCTCGAAAAAATAAGTCAAATAACAACCCTTTAAAACATTTTGTTTATTAGCTAATTCGCTAAACTTTGAAAAAACCAAAGCCCCTAAAACTTCTACGTCTTTATTTTTTACTATTTTAGTAAACTCTTTGTCGTAAAATAAAGAGTTCAATATCATTTTAGATAGTTTCTTTTGTTGAGCTAAAGCTTCTGCGCTGTAAGAACTAATCTTAGATTTTTTATTTTTTAATATTTTTAATTCGTCTTCTTGATCTTTTATTTGATTTTCAAAGCTTCTTTTAGTAACAGGATCGCTGAATTTTTCTAAAATTTTGTAAGAATTATTAATTGTCCAATCAAGAGATTTTATTTTATCTTCTTCTTTTTGAGTCCAAGCACCATACTTCATGGCATTTTTCAAAAGCTCTCCCTCGCTTTTGAGACCCATTTTCTCAGCCCTTTTAGCCTCATCTCTTTCAAACTCATCTAGAGTTAGCATTTCCTCTATGGAGAAATGTCTAAAAAAATATGTTTGCTCGTTTATTTCAAAAACGCTGTAGCCTCTAGAAATTTCTAATAAAATTTGAGATGGAGATACCTCATTTTCCATCTTCTTCCTCTGCAAACAATTCTCCTAAAGCCTTATCGATAGATTTTTGATCCCTACCTAATTGATTAAACCAAATGCTAATAACTCTAATTAAAGTGTCGTAAGATTCTTGGAATATATCTTTGGCTTTTTTAAGGTCTGCATCTTTGATTTCAGTAGCCTCGTCAGAAATATATAAATAGAATTTTCTTTTATCATCGTAGTTTTCTCCTTGAAAAATAGAAAACAATTCTTTTTTGTCATCTATTTTATCTTCATAGAAAGAAAAGTTAAAAACAAACCATTCTATTAATTTTTGCTCTGCTTTAGCATCCGCTGTTTGTGAATATTGATCCCTAAGTTGGCTTTGATACTCATATAGTGCAGATTGAGTAGCAACAAAATCATCTTTAGCATTCTCTAGTTTTTCCGCTTGCTCTTCATCTAAATTTTTTGCTTCTCCATAAAATTCAATAATTCTACTAGCCTCTACATTTTGCTTCATTATTTCCTGCATTTGAGCGCTTTCTTTTTTAGAAAACACTCCCTCGCCTATATCCTCCATTTTTTTGGATAGCATGGCTTTAGTTAGAAACCCAGCGTTAATAAACTCATTAAATTTTTGACCATAGAAAAACTCACCATCTTCAGTTTCTGCTAAAGTTGGCCTTTTAATAATAACTTTAGTTTTTATGGTTTTTTTTGACTTACCGCCAGCTTTCCTCTTGATATCGAAAGTATATAGATCACTCATGTATTTTTTATTATAAAAAATAACTAAGGTTTTATCAAAAAAAACTAAGAGATGACACCAGAAATTGATACAGAAATTTTAGAGTTTCCATGCTTTTCAAACTCTATAGAGTCAATACTTTTTGAAGCAGTGATAGGCTGTATATGGTTACACATTAATTCATTTTCAAAATAATATTTAATTTTTTGATTATCATAATCATAGTGAGCTTGTATATCAAAAGAGCTTCCGCTTTTATAACCCCCGAAAAATCTACCGCTTTGATCAAATATAGCACCCTCTCTACCAGAAAATGAAAAAATATTATGCCTTGTTCCATTCCCAGTTTCCATAGCTGTTACTTCAAATCCACTATAAGGAGAATCTATAATTAAATCAATACTTGTGATTGAATCTTTAAATCCTGATAATAAAGTTCCTGTTAGTTTCATTTTTTTATACAGATAACGTAAGAAAAGTTAATTAAATTATTTCCGTCTAAATCTATACTTTCAGATACAGATTTTAAACTACATCCACTATTTATAAATCTCATTATAGTGTCTTCAGCATCATCTTTCAATTCAACTGTTATAGTTCCTGTATCTAAAATAAGTGGACTCATATCTATTCCAGTCACACTAGTTTTTAAAAAACTCACATTTAAAGCACCGTCGATAGGTAAATTGGGATATCTAAAATCTGGAGTTCTTGAGCCTAATCTATTTACAGGCTGCCTTGAAGTAGCTACTGAGATATCAAAACTTTGTATACTAAGATTTGCTGTAGAAATAGATTCAACTCCATCTGTAGATATTGATCCTGATGTTACAATTGATATATCTCTAGGTTGAAATATATCAAAAGTGTCACTAGACATATCATCAAATGTTATAGCGTTTGATGAGTCAAAAGATACAACTTCTCCTACATAAGAGGATTCTCCTTCAACAAAAGAACCAACAGAACCTTTAATCGAGTATGAGTTTAGATAGGCTCCAGTTATAGTATTTTGACCAGCAAAGTCTTTTATATTAAAACCATAACTAGTTATGTTTATAAAACCACTATCTGACAATTGATAATTGTAAAAAGGGTCTTGTCCACTAGCCCCAGTAGTAATTAAATTAGAATAACTAAATGAAACCGTTTGATTGGAATTTAATATTCTTTCTCCATAAGACAAACGACCCAAAGGTCTAATGTCAGTAGTCTGCTTTTCAGTAGAGAAGTTGATAGACTGTATAGCAGGTATTCTGACTCCAGTATAAAACAACTGAGTTTCGCTAGAATGAACTCTATCTAATGCCATACTGTATATTACACATAAAAAAGCCCCGCCCGAAGGCGAGGCTGTTTTATTTGTATAATTAGATTGATTATGCTACTATATCGTAGGAATTTGTTGCTCCTGTAGCATCTACAGTCGGATTAGCGCTACCACTGTAAAACAACCCTTGATTTGTTGTATTAGGACCACCAATCTGTGCAGAGAATGTAAGATCTACAGTCTCGTTATCATCAAGTCCTTGACTAAACGCCTGACTGTCCAACTGAGCATTCTTTAATACAAACTTACTTTGAACTAAAGAGTCATCATTACCAATACTCAAAGTTATATCAGTTTTTTGATTACCTGCTGTTCCAGTAAGAACCAAATCTAAAGTACCAGCATCAAAGTTCTTTAACAATGAACTAAATGACATAGTAACATCAATTGGGAACTCAAGCGGTTTAGCAACAGCTCTTGCTTTTCCAAGAGCTTCAATATTACCCCTAGCTAAAGGAACATCAATAGATGCACTTTGAACATGCATATCACTAAAGTTAGTACCTCCCATGTCAAAACTAGGAGAACTAAATGTAATACTAATATCTTCTGGTCTTAAAACAGATATTGCAGAATCACCAGTAGAAGGAGCTTTTGGAGTTGTTCCTGCGGCTGGGACTGCAATAAGTGCAACTGTACCAGCTTTTGAGACACCCTCGTCAGTTATAGCTGGGTTATTAAAACCACTGTATGTTTCGGCTGTAAATATGATATTTGAAGCTTCGGCCTCAATGTCAACTCTTGGAATATCTCCAACCGCGAAACTTGCAGAATAGTTATTAATAACAACATTACCAAAGCTTACTGCATCAGAAGCTGATCTGCTTGCTGGTTTTATCATCTCTCCACTATTAAAAGCATCAAGACCTTCTTTTGCTGTTAAAACATAAATATTTTTCTCTTTTTTGTTTGCGTCTTCAGTTATGATTCCTGAAATAAATTGAGAATCTACTAGTGCAGCAGCTCCAGTGATACCATCGTCATTAAAACCAAGTCTAGCTTCATTTTCTCCATCAGTTAAATAATACCCAAAAGAAATACTTGGGGTTATGTCTGACATTGTCAAAGAGTCAATTCTTGCCAATTGACCGAATTCTCTAATATCTTGTCTTGCTCCTGCGATATCAATATCAAAGGAAAAGTTGTCGATACGGTGTAGTTGATCAGGGATATACCCTGAGTCTGTATTATGCGATATATCTGTTGGACCTACAAATACAGCTTTTGATTGTGAAATTACTCGTGTTCTAGTTGCCATAAAATTTAAGAATAAAAATGTTTACCATCTTTACACTATTTTATAGCCTAGGGAAACGATAAGTACATAAATCAAAATCAATGAAACCAATAGAGATACCTTTATTTAAGTTTTCTCTTAGCTGTTCTGATACAACTTTTGATACTGCTACATTGTCAATATGAGTGGTTTCTGGATTTGTTAAACCTGAAATTAAAGTGTCGTATTTATAAGGATAGCTTTTTATAGAGTAAAATGGACCATAAGGAAAGTCTTCATAAGGGACATTTTTGAAGTCATTTCTAACTGAATCTCTAAATAATGACATAACAGAGTCCATGATATAATTATCAGAACTTAGAATCATAACTCTTATTCTTGACTCGGTATTTTCTTCGCCGCCAAAAGAAAACTCTGTATTGTCAGAAGACGCTAAAGAAATAAAGCAAGCTGGCAGAAAGAAAAGCTGTTCATCTAGTTCACTATCTTTTGTATATTGATATGGGAAACTAGCACCAGCTTCTTTAAAATCTGAATGCAAAATAGTCTCTAAATCACCATCGTAAGATATATAAGTATTTACTTCTTTTACAGTAGAATTAGCAGTAAGTGTTAGATCAGTACCAGACGCAGAGGGTAATATTAATCTTCCGTTATCATAGTCTGTAAATACACCACCATTACTATCATAATCACCAGTAACAAAACCTCCATCTGAGAAAAAGCCAGAGTTAGGGACATCTACACTATATTCTCCTACGAGTTGTTTAAATTGACCTTGATATCCATGATGACTACTAGGCACATCTGGAAAATCAATATATTTAAATGTATTACTAACATCAGTAGAATATGCTTTTGATCTATCTTTTAATAGATAATTCTCAAACCACAAGTAAAAACTTGATAATAGTGTCTGATCAAATTGTGCCTTCATTTAGTAAAATTGACTAGAGTTCTCTTAAAATTATTTAAAAGTCTTGTTATGTATGGTGTGTTTCTAAAAGTTACACCAGAAGACTTGTTTTTGGCTTGTAAACCTGTCCCAGCTCTAGATTGTCCAAAACCTCTAGAACTATACAAATAACTACCAACATTACTCATACCTTTTTCTATACCATCAACCCAGCTAGATCCAGATGCCCATGGCATAGGTGTTAGCCCATATATCTCTTCTATACTTGGAATAAAAAAAGTTATTTTGTATTTCCCTGTTTTATTGATTCTTCTAACCTTAAATCTGAATTTTTGTTCAAATATTTTTTCAATAACATCTGTTGGGTCTGTTCCAGCATCAAAACCTATAAATGAGAATAAGTTTCCATAACCACCTAAAATTCCACTAGCATTTGAGGCTGTTGGGCCAGCTTTTAATTCTATTGTAATTTTATTAGTTAAAAAGTTTTTGACTAGTCTTTCTTGTTTTTTTTGTAATTTAGGTGCGACATAATTCCTTATTGTTGTACCCATTGCCCTGTCATTATCGACAGTTAACTCTTTTAATAATTCTTTTACGTTAACTGTGACTTGGAATTTACCCGCTGATAAAAAACCTTGTCTCGGCATTAGTTTTCACGTTTTAAGTATATAGAAAAGAATTGAGAATCAAATGGCCCTATTATTTTAGGATCTCCATCTACAACATAAAGCTCGTCATCGACTTCTATTCTGGAGCATATTTTTATTTTTTCATGAGCGTCTGACTTAACTTTGATGCGTATTTTGCCGTCAGAGGCCAGTAAGTTCATTTGGGCGTTTGCATCCACAATTTCCTCTGGCTGCCTGTTATTGTAGAATATACGCGCAGCAAAGGTATACTTTGTAAGTACATTGTCATTAGAAGGTAATGTAGCAGCATTTTTCCTTCTACCATATAAGGGATTATAATTTAATTCTGCTGGAACGCTTGAAGCTTCTTTCACATAAACATAAATATCTCTAGCAAATGTGTCATGCACATCAGACAGAGCGCTGTTTATTGCAGTTTTTTCTGCATCTGTAAGTAAAGATGCCATTAATATTATTCTTCAGGTACAAGTATAGAAGAAGTTCCATCTGTACCAGCAACTTGAAGTGGTGAGGATTTTGTAGAATTATACTGATATAAAAGATTATCTAATCTTTCTAGAGCCATCTCTTCTAATTCTCTATATGTTTTAGCAACAGAGTTTTTATTTTGTCTTTGTAGAGTGGTATCACCTTCCTTGATTGTTATCCAATCTACATTTGAGTCATAGGTGAAAGCTCTTAAAGATTCTCTAGCTGATTTTTGATAGTAATGAAGTTCATATAAACCCCTAAAAATCTTTTTTTCTATTGGCATTAAGCCAGAACCAGAGGTATATTCTATAGCCCCTGTTGCATTTCCAGAAAATTCTTCATGCGTTAGGCCATTTAGCTCGCCCAAATTAACTTCCAACCAGCCAGAAATATATCCAGTGCCATAAGTGCCTGTATCATTTGGAAAGTCGTATGTTATTATGTCGCTCGCTAATTGCCCAAAGTCATTCATAAAGTTATAGTAAATCTTTAAATAACTTTACAGTTTTTTCATAGTCTGGGGAACTTGGGTCTATAATTGGTTTAGCATTTCCTTGTACAGTGACGTTATGCTTTTGAGCGTAGAAATCAAAAGACTTAAGTAATGACTTTCTTAAAACATTCATATTTCGCTCTCTGGGGACACCAACTCTTGCCGCCATATCTGTAAGATCTGCGGCAGATAAAGACTCTAATTTTTGTCTAAAAATATCTCTATTTAAAGTTCCATAAGGATTCATTTGAGGCATACCGAGCAACTCTTCAAGCTCTTTAACATCATCTAGATCTTTTTGTCTTTTATTTCTTTTTTCTTCGTTTGCTCCCTTTAATACGTTTGCAAGCCTTACAGTTGCTTCATCGTTTGCATTTTGTTTGCTGGCATAAGATTCAAAAGATTTAAGTAACGATTTTTTTAATAAAGTAGAATTTCTTTCTTTAGGAACACCAACCCTAGCCGCTAAATCCTTAAGCTCAGAAGCTGATGAAGAATTTAATCTTTCTTCAAATACATCTTTACTCAAAGTCCCATAAGGGTTTAGCTGGGGTCCACCAAGAAGATCCTCAAGTTCTTTTTCTTCTTTTACATCATCCCTTCCTCTTTCTTTCCCATCCGTGACATCAAATTCATCTAAATTTTTCTTTTCTACACCCTTGGATACCGTCATTTTCTTTACAGGCTTTTTCTTACTCATATATATATAATATCAATTTTAACTAAAATATCAAAAAAAAGAGCCGCCCCTTTCGAGGCGACTCTTAAGATATCGAATGCTTGTTTGTCGATTAAACAGCAAGTCCGATAAGAGCGCGGTCATCAATGCAGATGCGGCCCTCTTCGACTTTACCGTAGTAACCAATCTTGTTCTGACGAACTGAGAACTGGTCATCAACGAGAACTTGCAACTCAGAAGGTGATCCTTCGCCTACAACAACAGGACGTATAAGAGCGTCTTTGCTGCGATCAATACCGATGACGATTTCGTCACTAGCTTGAGCGAAAGTTCCAGTATTACCTCCACCTACAACGGTAGCACCCTCAGCAGTAACAACTGCTGCGAAAAGCTTGTTGAAGGTCTGGTTGATACCCATCTGATTGATCTCCATGATATTAATACCATAGAAAGATGGAAGTCCAGCGGCACTAAATAACTCTTGACGAAGAACGTCTGGAGCTACATTACCATCTGTTGCACTCGCAGTACTACCATCCGCATCAATAGTATTGATTGGATTGTAGGCCATAGAGCGAAGTTGCTCAACCATTTCTGGAGAAACTAAAAGATCCGTAATACCAGACTTAGCTCCACCAACAGGAGTACCTCCATTGAAGGAACTGTTGATACGCTTGCTCTTTGTGATCAAGCGGTTGAAGTCGTCAAGTACGAAACGGTTTTCAGTTGTGGAGCCAATGATTTGGCTACCAGCAGTTGCGGAAGTTCCCTGTCCCTTAACCAATGCGGTTGCGAGAACATTAAAAGCAGTTTTAGTCTGCTTAAGTAAAACTTCTTGAGCCATCCTAGTGAAAGTCTTGCTGACTACATCAAGACGAGCCTTACGAACATACTTACGGTCAAACGCAAGAGCGCTATCAAGTGTGTAAGTACTGAACTTAAGCTCGTTGTGAGCAGGAAAGACTTGGCTGTATGGAAGGCCACCAGCTACTTGCTGAGAATACACCTGAATGTAATCCTCATCAGTGATGTCGTGGAAAAGATCCAAAGGCAGAGAAGGATTATCATCTTCACCATACGAAAGGCTGGTGTAGAGATTTCCAACTGTTGGAGCGTTGTTGATAACTTCAGAGACCACTGGTCCAAGAAGATCAGCTACTGCTGCTTGTGCCTCATAAGCTTCCTCACGATTATTTGAACCCATTGCTCTCACAAGGGCCAATTGATCTTCGGTTCTTTTGATTGTAATTTTCATAAAATATATTCCTCTCTAATTACAGTTCAAGTTTAAGGATTGCGTATGAACCAGCGAAAGCATCAGTTGTATTAGATGATTCACGCTGACCTGTAGCGATAAACTTACCAACATGTGTATGCTTCTGCTCAGTGCTTGCACTGTCATGCATAACGCCAGTAAGTGTTCCATTGGTAGAACAAACTGCAATAGCGCCAATCGCAGGAGGGAGACCACCAGCAAGAGCATTCACATTAACTGCGAATAATCCTCTTGTTGCGATAGGTACAGCCTCTCCAGAGACAACACACTGAAGTTCTTCTTTCTTCTCAGGATAGTAGAGAAGATTTTCGCCATTTTCATCTTTTGCACGGACATCCCGTAGCAAAATTCCCAACGGACGTAAGTTTGTTCCAGTACCAGTCATTTTAGTGACTTTGTATGGTACTTCTGGATACAATGATAGTCCGTGGCCCAACGTATTGTCGTAAGAATTGCTATCGCCTCTTTCGACATACTTTACAGGCTCTTCGTCTAAATTAGCAGAGCTAATTCTAACAACAGAACCCGCTTCGCCTGTTTCGGCATCGAGAGAATAGAAGTTGACAACATCATTCTCGTCGTATTGACGAAACGGCAATAAACGTGTAATTTCGTTTGCCATGATTATTAGTATTTAATAGTTAAGTTAATTGTTAATTGTTAATTGTTAATTAGGATACTTCTACAGAGAAGTTCTTCTTGAGTCTTTCGACCAAAGAAATCTTTTCACTAGCGTCAGCATTGTTGTTTGGAATAGAAGAGTCTGCTTCTTCATCCTCTTCAACTTCTAACTCTTCTGCTGGCTCTTCTGGCTCTGGCTCAGGCTCAGGCTCAGGATCAGCTTGTGGAGCTTCACTCTCTTCTGCTAAAGCTTGTGCCTCAGTTTTACTTGCAACAGCTTCCTCAATTCTTGCTTTTATCTCAGCTTCTTTGGCCTCGATATTAGCTTTGAGTTTGTGAGCAAAGATTACTTGCAATTTACCCTTGTAAGCTTCGAAAGCTTCTTCAGTAGATTCCAATCCTTTGACTTCAGCAGTGACTAACTCAAGCTCCTGCTCATTAAGATCGTAATCATTGTCGATAAAGTTCATTCTATCGTTAAAAAGATCAGCAGTTGCTTTAGCTTCAGCTTCAGCTTTAAGAGTTTCTAATTCCTCTTTCGTAGTGTCAAGGGTTTCCTTAACTTCGGAAAGATCGGCTTCAGCCTTGGCTTTAGCCTCCCGCTCAAGCTCGACCTTGGATTTCCAAGACTCGCTGTGGTCCGTGAGTGCATCACGCATGATTTCGCCAATGGTTGAAGCTTCAGACTCTTGCTTCACTACAGAAGCAACGCTTTCGCCAACCTTAGCCATAAGTTCATCGAATTGTTCTTTGTCCATATTATTAAAAATAAATTTAAATTTGTCTGCATTTACATTTTTATTACTATTTAGGGAAATTTTTTCTGATTCCATTTTTTCTTCTTTAGGTTCATCAGAGTAAATGCCTTTTACCGCGGCTGCTGGATTTCTAGTTAAAGCAGCCCCTAAAGGATAGGTCTCTCCAACAATTAATCTATTCACGGGTTTCCCATTATCATCTTCGCCTTTTCCTCCTAAACCCTTTAAATACTGCTTTTTATCCTCTTTTTCGCTTCCTGTTAAAACTTTAGAATCTTCTAAAATATTTGAACCGTATGCCACTTCATACTCTTTAAAGGCTAATTCCCAGCTAGCAGAAATAGATTGATAGCTCTCATCATTATCATCAGAGGCTTCCATTATTGCATCAGCTAATTTTGGGTAGATTTGTTTATAAATAAGACCTGCTGCATTTATATAGTAAGGCTCAGTTTTGTCGGCATAAGATTCAATGTCGTTATTTTTAAAGTCAAACTCTCGTGTAGAGAAGGACGCATTAATCATATGGCCGACTATTTTATCTTTTTTATGTTCAATATTTATTGGCTTGTTGATAAATCTTTTTACCGCAGCTAAAGCTGTCTTAGAATCAATTCCATCGCCATTTTTATTAAACTCGTTAACTTTCGCCAAATTGAATACAACGGGCAGAACATCTATATTTTGTTCTGGATCAAAATCTTCTGGAAGTAATGATTGAGCCGCCTCTGCTATAGAACCTTCTGATAAACCGAACGCCTCAAATTCCTCTTCTTTTATTTCTCTTATTTTGCCTTCAAATTGGCAAATATTAAAATCATCCAATTGCATAACCTCCTTTACACGCAAATTTGCGTAGAGTGATATAAAATTGCAGAAGATAAATCATCTAGCTGATGTTCAGCGCCTAACTGGAGGACTTTATCATGAACTCCAAGAGATGCTAGAGAATCTAAATTATCTACAACCTCTGCAAGAGACTCATCCCATTGAGTGTGATCTTTTGCTACTATAATAGACTCACAAGCGCGAGATACTAATTCTTTCTTATCTTTAGACATTCTCTTAAGACCGAACTTGGCGGCAAATTCTCTAAATGCTCTAAGCTCAAATTCATTAACTTGTTTAGTAGCAGCAATAATATTTTTCTTTGAGAAAACTTTAGAATTAGATACTCCTACTGGTCTGCCACCTGAAGGAGCTACAGCTTGTGGTGTATCTGCTGGAGCAGGTTTACTTGGAGTACCACCGTCATCATCATATAAGTTAATAGTATTAACTAGAGGCATATAATGACCTTTTTCTCTTTCTTCTTTAAATCTATCTTGGGCTGGGGCCATTTCTTCTGGATCTGGGAATGTACCAGTTGCAACAACTTTCATTCCTTGCTCTGGTGTGATTACTCCAAGCTCCATAAGTCTTGTAGCCAGCTTAGTTAAGTTGTCATCATCTAATGTGTCATTCTTAACAAACTTTACCTCTGGCCAAGAACGCAAACCTGCATTCTTACAAATTCTTCTTATTTCGGGGTTTATAAATTCTTTTAAAAATAAGTTTCTAGATTCTTCTAATCTCTGGAAGAATACTTTCATTTTAATTTTGCCATCTGAGTATTTAGTATCACCAATTAGAATATTCTGAAGACCTTCTTCAATATCTTTGTTTAATACCTCATACTTCTCAGAGCCAACAACCTTCCTAAGATCAGGAATAACAAAGTCAGCTTTTGTTGTATAGTCAGATACAAGAACTCTACCAACGCTCTGATTTCTAAATATCTGTTGCATAGCAGCTAAGTTTTTGTGATTAACACCACCCTTATCAGGTTCAGCTCCCATGGTTACTAATAGAACTACATTTTCAATAGAGCGGCTAATAGCTTGATCTATTTTCTTTAATTCTATTTTCTTGTTTAAATCATCAAGTACAGAGAAACCTGCTGGAATAGCCATCGGCTCATAATCTTGTTTCTTTGCAAAGACAGGGTGTAAATAGTCTGTATCTAATTCTATATAAATTCTTTCACTAGTTGCAGAAGTTCCAACCTTAATTCTTGTCTGCACATCTTCTGGTAAAGAGTTAAAAAGTTCTTGCTCGTGTTCTGTCTGAGGGTTTTTAAGCCTTGCTATCTCGAAAGGAGTCAAAACTTTAAAATAACTATAATCAGTAAAAGAAACAGAACCCTTTGTTGCTACATCAGTTGGGTTTATAACCATGTATTTAATAGGAACCTTCGATCTTGAACTAGCACCATAAGCTTCTAAAACCTTTTGACTGTTTTTTAGTGGAAGTATACCATCTACTCTATATAAGAAAACATTACCTGACCTGTAGTACTCTCTAAAGAACTGAGATTTAAGATCGTGCATTCTAATTCTTTTAAACCATGCATCTATGAAGTTTCTTGATTTTTGTGTGCCACCTTCTAGATAAATGTCTGAATCAGCAAATTCAGATAAAAGATCTATTGTGCTTCTAAATGTAGCTATGTTGAAGTAAGCTTTTTGGCAAAGCTCTATAGCCTCTTTAACGCTTACAGAGTCTTTCGAGTACTCAAATGGCAAAAGACCATCTTTAATGTTCTGGAACCTGTTTTTAGCTGGGTTAATAGTAATTCTATTGTTTCTCTTAGAAGTTCTTTTTGTAGGCTCTGAAAGTCTAGAAGCTTCTACGCTTTCATAGATGCTATCTCCTATGAGTTCAGGATTAAAGTTCTCAGCTTCTGAAGAAAGTAGACTTTCTATGGGTTGCTCAGATTTTCTAAATTTGTTCCAATAATCAGATCTTTTGGTATATTTTCGTGGCATATAAAAGTTTACACTAAAGTTATAAAAGTTACTTTGAAACTTTTCAAATTGCAAAAGGCACAAATGTACTTTCTACTCGTCTCTCCGTTGTAGCATTTTCAGAATCAAAAAATACTTTGGCAAACCAGTTTCCTAATACCAAAGCGGAATATGAGTCTTTCCTAGCTCTATTTGGACCTTTTTGTCTTCTAAGGTTTTGTGGTAGATTAAATGACTGAGAGCCTTGTGGGTTAGCTACAACTTCTATGTTTGCACATTCAGATTTAGTTAATTCAACTATTGATTTCTGATGATCAATAAAATCAATCATTAAAGCTCCTTTTGAAGATCCCAACATTTTCATATCCCATTTAATTTTGTCTATGGGTATATTTTTCTTTCTCTGTTCATCAAAGTGTGTGTCTACCGCTCTAGAAGCAAATAATATTCTTTTATGGTCTATTGCTGCCTGTAGCATCTCATTAGCATTCCTATTCCAGTTTGCTGTTGGTTTTCTTAGTATACAATAGTTTCTTGACTTTACATTGTATTGACGCTTGAAGCTCATTATGTCTGAATGCCAATTTTCTGGTTTTTCTAAATCAACATCTATAACCCCAATCTTTATATTTTCGTTTTTGAAGATAGCGCTCTCGTTGCATGAGTTTATAAACTGGACACCACCGTTATAGTCCCCGCATATACCAACAATATTAAAATGTTGTATTAGATACAGAAAATACTGCATATGCTGTTTCAGAGATACTCCAGCTATAGCATAGCTATGAACTAAGCAAACTTTCTGGGAATCTCTATCTATCTTGAACACATGCATAGCAAAATGGTCAGCACTTGTGTTTCCCGCCCAGTTAGGGTCAAAGGACAAAATATATTCATCACTAGGATTTCCAACAATCTCAACTGCTGGCATTTCACCGTCTGGTATTGTACAAGCAGCCATTTTTGATAATCTAAAATATCCATCACTCTCATCTATAAATTGTGCGCCAAACTCCCTCTTGAACTGCATTTCACTCATTGTAGCTTTTGCTTGTTTAAGCAAGTTCTGATCATAGAGTCTTGATGGAGCGCAATCATAACTCAACTGCATTATGAGTCTATAAGCATCATCTTTAAAATCGTCTTCCTCATCGCCCTCTTTTATCCCCAAACCATTTATTAAATCTTCATACTTCTTATAAAGTTTATACATATACTCGAATTTGAAGGATGGAGATGAAAGAATAATTAATTTGTTATTAGGCCAAATATACCGATCCTCTTCCTTCATCTCGCCTTTGTCGATCAATTTGGATTCGAGGTTGTATAATTCCTCGCGCTCGATAGGGTTTTCCACCACACCCAGAAAAGGGATAATAACTTCGTTAAAAATCTTTTCTGGTATAGTTAAAAACTCATCCAACACTATCCTATTAAATCGAAATCCACGAAGCCTTTCCCCATTAGCCAGCGGCAGTGCTATAGCTCTGCTACTGCCAAGAGTCAATGTCCACTGGTCAGTTCCTTTTTGTATTTTAAATCCACATTCTTTAAGTAAACTAGCTTCTGGTTTACTCAATATATCTTCCATCTTCTGAAAGATTTGCTTAGACTGTCTGAAACTACCCGCTATAACACCTATATTTGCTTGAGGATTGAGTAGACACTCTAATAGCACATATATTGCTGTAGAGAAGGTCTTGGACATTCCTCGTGAGAATACGAACATAGAATAGTCAGACACCATCATTCCTTTAATAGCCATAGCTTGGAATGGGAATAGCCTAACACCCAAGAACATTTCCGAGGTGAATGAAATATTGTTTCTTAAAAATTTGTATAAGTAATATCGAGCATCCTCTTCTTTGATGCCTCCCTCTAATGCTTTGAGTTGTTCGTTCAGCTCTGTGGCTGAATGGTCAAGCCGATATCCTTGTTCTCCTTTGTTCCAAGCCATGTACTTTCTCGTCTATAAAATATTGTAAATCTACATTCCATAAATCCTTACCGTAAAAAAGTATTTTTGGTATTATCTTCTTTGCACCTGCTCTATTGTGGGCAAATATTATTTGTAAGTTAGTAGGGTATTCTACCATCAATGCCCTGACGTTATGCCAGAGATAACTTAAGTTAGATTTGAATTTAGATCTTTTGTTATGGTTTTCTAGTTTTTCTATATTTGTTTCTGCTACAACAAACATATAAGAATCGAACTGCACACATCTATCCATCTCTCTCCTGAAGCGGTCGATGTCTTTGCCGAATGTGTGTCTGAAATCGTCTTGTGCTTTTCTATCTACAAATGTTTTAGAGTAAAGTTCTCCTCCAACAGTATAGTCTCCAAAGTCTAATTTGTTGTCTATAGCGTTCTTAAATTTAAGTGGAGCTTTCTCTCTGGTGTCTACAAAGATTTCTATCTCATCATGAGACTCTTCCCAGAAGTTTCGGGGCAGAGATTTTGTATAAAAGTTCTCTATTTCTAATTCTTGTAAAAAATTAGAATAGCTTCCCCATAATTTCTTATAGAGATTAATATTAGCCATTTCAGCTAAATCATAATAAAGATTCGGTGGAGAGAGGCCAATCCCCTTATAAGAGAATTTATCTTGTGCTTTTGATTTAAGTAAAGCTTTGACATCTTTACTTGGGGCAGAATTTACCCATTTTATAAAATTATCATAACTAGTAAAATTATCTCTAAAATACTGGTCATAATTTTTGAATGGAATTCTGTCATTTGTATATAAATCTCTTCTATCAAAATGTTTTACATAGTAATCACCTATAGTTAAAGCATGAGCTTTTAAATGAAGATGAAAACCTCTTCGGCTATCAAATTCTTTGCCACATTCTTTGCACTTATATTTCATTACAGTATTTCCTTTTTAGATATTCCAAGTATACGAGCTTTGTACTCATCCATGGTCTCAAGTCTATCAGCTTCGTCTTCAACGAGCTTATTTTGCATCTCTGCCATAAGGATCATACGATCTCGCTCTTCTTTCTCCTGAAACGCTTCGACGAGTGCTGCGATGCTACCATTTTCTTCTCCACGGGCTTTTAATCGTGCTTGCCTACTTCCGTTAAGATCTTTTGTGAGTGATTCTATTCTTTTCTCACATTGGTTGAGTTCTTCACTAGTAGCTTTGATTATTTCTGTTAGTCTTATAGTAATATTCTGCTCATTCTCAGAATCGTTGAGCATAGCATTAAGTTTATCGATTCTCTGTTGAATATGCTTTTGGCGTACATAGTTTGTACATACAGTGATATACAAGTTAAGCTCATCATTAGTTAAATCTGGCTTGTCCCATACAGTTCTGACATATTCACTCTCAAATAACTCTCTATCTGCTATAGTAGAGTATTGATTGATAAAATGTACGAATCTTGGACTTTTGAGATACAACAATAGCTTTTCGCACATTTTCTTTTGTTTTGTCTGTAATGTTATTTCATCAAAGTTTTGACCAGCCCAGTCATTCACTTTTTTGATTGCTCTAGATAAGGACTTTGGGGGCGACCACTTATCATTTGTTAGCATTTCATTATCATCGACTATCTCTGGACGATACTTTCTCAAAAACTCCATAGTCACTCTATGTTGCTGACTCAGAGGTTGTATTTCTCTATCCTTAAAAGTCAAACGAGCAATTTCTAGCGCGTTCATTCCGCGCTCTATATTGTTGCTCATTAAAAATTGTTTTTGTTCTGTTGTTAAATCTATCTCTTCAACTTTGTCTACCAAAGTAGTTTTGTATGTCAAATCGCTTTTAATCAAGAATGCTCTGACAGCCCTACCTTGTTTTGACCTGCCATCCAAACTTTCATCACCAAACACTTTTTGGGTGATATCTCTTAAATCTGGGTTTGATTTAAATAATTCTTCTATTTGTTGTTTTTGTTCTTCTGTCAATCTTACTTCACTCATAGTATATCATTGTCCTCCATTATTTTAATTGCTATTCTGTAAAATTTCTTTTTTAAATTAGATATTTGCTTATATCTTATTGTTTTTCTTTTAGTAGAATCTCCTTTGAAGCCAAATTTCTTAGCAACCTCTGTTTCATCCTTATGATCAATATAAAGCATAGCATATATAGCTTTATGACGCTCACTAAGCTGATCCATCACTAATTTATGCAACCTACTAGATGATAACTTGTAATCTACTTGATCTTTAATAGATGAAGTGTTCAGAGTAGCAACCCCATCATCTAATGTTAACGGAAGCTTAATATTATACGCCCGTTCTTTCTTTTTCTTCCATTTGTCAAAATCAGCACATGTTCTATCCTGATCTCCACTCTTTGTCCAATCACACAATTTTCCGCCCATGTTATACTGACAGCGCAAACATGGTTTAGCAAAACTAGTGTAATTATTCCTGATCAGATTCTTTATCTGATTAGAGATAATCATAGAAGCCCAAGGTTTAAATGGGCGCGACTGATCCCAAAGATGCCACTTATTATAAACGTGTAAGCGAATTATTTGACAAACGTCATCATAGTCTAACCATGCTAATGCGCTTAATTGCCACTTAGGTCTATATTTTAATAAAAGTTGATCTAGATCTTCGCGTTTATCTTCAAACGCCTCCTTCATCTACATCTCGCATTCTTGATGAAGCACATTCTTGTTGAATCTGCTTAATCAAGGCATCTCCTTCAACATTGGTTGAAGCTGGTCTACTTTCATACTCTGGATTAGCATCCGCGGCAGTAGAGTTAGCTATTATATCTTTTAAAGTTGTTTTAGTTGAACTATAATCAACAGAAATATCCCTTTTTAACTTATCAACATCAATAGAATCAATACTAGATTCCTCTTCTGGCTCTTCAGCCACTTTAGCTTTAGTTATTCCTGCTAAATTATGCCCGCAACTAGAACAAAACTTAGGTTTACTTACTTCATAGAGTATTTTAAACCCGCACGACACACAAAACATTTTATTCATAGCTTTATTTTATTAATTTAAATTACTTTTTTCAATTTTTTCTACCAAATACCGTATAATCTTATCTCTCATCACATCATCTTTGGTAAACTCTAAATGATGTATGCCATAACTTTGACTCTCCTCATCACCAAATACTTCACAAAATCTAGCAAAACCCGTTTTCTTAATATCACTCTGCATTGTATCTCCACATATAAACAATGTACTATTTCTGCTTATTCTTGTTAGTATTGTAGTAAGTTCTTTTATAGTCATATTCTGAGCCTCATCTACAATCACAACTTTATCTCTCCATGTAGCTCCTCTCATAAAGTTAATTGGAGCTGCTTGGATGACTTGTTTCATTTCAATATGTTTTTTTTCTGCGGGACTCAGCAACTCCTGCAATTTATCTTCTAACGGTCCAACATATGGTCCAAATTTATCATCCATCGTACCTTTCAGAAAACCCATCCCCTTGTCGGCACTTTCTGCCAAACTTCTCAGATATAAGATATTAAGCAGATTATCATCATAGTGTTTATATAATGCTGTATATATAGATAAAAAGGTCTTCGCTGTTCCTGCTGGCCCGCTTATAAAGACAACCCGCGTTTTTGGGTTTCTCATAACCTTATGAAATTCTGACTGCTTTTCTGTTAACTCAATGTGGCCCAAAGACCTGTTTTGCTTATATGACATATATAGTTAAATATTTTTACACATATTACGCTTTTGGTGGCAAGATGTTTATAGAATTCACCACCCCCCCGCCGATCTGCGGTCAAGTCATTTCTTCAAAATTCTCAGAAAACCCTCCCCTCTGCAAAAAAACTTTACTTTTTTTACCTTTAGCGCTTGCAATAAACAAAAAA